>Ga0265293_10000273_pt1 | contig 127702 bp, 128 predicted proteins | sample Munlanlewell138R_FD_192505 | JGI IMG/M metagenome (GOLD analysis project Ga0265293, IMG submission 192505) | Leachate microbial communities from a municipal landfill in Southern Ontario, Canada - Leachate well 138R | ecosystem: Engineered > Solid waste > Landfill > Unclassified | place...
TGTGTAGGTATCTTTATCCTAAAAGGAAAAAAACTTGTTTATTATTAGCTTTTGTGAGAGCTATGAGTTTCATAGAACTTCAATCTTATTTTAACAATTTGATTGATAAATGTATTATACGAAGGAAATATAATGAAAAAATTATTACTTTTGCTCTGCTTTTGTACAGCACTTTTCGCAAAAAACCCAGTGGCGATTATGACCACCAATCAAGGTGTTATTGAAATAGAACTTCGAGCTGACCTTGCACCAAAAGCGGTTGAAAATTTTATAACTCACTCTAAAAATGGCTACTACAATGGTTTGATTTTTCATCGTGTGATTAAAAATTTTATGATTCAAGGAGGCGATCCTACTGGAACAGGAAGAGGCGGAGAATCCATTTGGAATCAACCTTTTGAAGATGAGTTTGCTCCTAATGCTGTTTTTGATAAGCCAGGGATTTTAGCCATGGCAAATGCAGGACCTCATACCAATGGAAGTCAATTTTTTATTACAACCGTACCTGCTTATTGGCTTAATGGACGGCATACGATTTTTGGTTATGTTATCAAAGGAATGGATGTGGTTAAAAAAATTGAAAATACCAAAACATCGGGGCAATACAGTGGCAATAAACCCCTAAAAGATCAAACCATACTTTCCATTAAAATAGAAGAGTAAGCTCTTCTATTTGAGACAAGTCCTATCTAAAAAGACGACTCATCATCCCCTTATCACCAATGCTTAAGACCTCACGCTCAAGTTGTTCAATTCGACGGGCTGCTTCTTTGGCTTTCTCTTTCCAGTATTCCAGTTTTTGATTCAACGTTGACACATCTTCTGCTGATTCAATTTGAATAAGATACTCTTTGTTTTGTTTTTCAAGCTCTTTAATACGTGATTCTAAATTCACTTTCACTTGTAAAACAGAGCGTTTTAATTCATCTTTTAGCTCTTCTTTTTCTTCGGTAAGTTTCTTGACTTCTAACTTTAAGTCTTGATTGGATTTGCTCATTTTAAAGGTTGTTGAACTTCTCTCATCCGCTTTATCTGAGTTTTTGATCATCATACTCAATTCTGTTTTGAGTTTTTTATTTTCTGTTGAAAGTTTCTCCAAATTGTATGCCAAACGATCTTTTTCCAAATCAGAGGTTTTTAAAAGTTTTTGTAAATCATTGACACGTTGATTAAGTTCATTAATAATCGCATTTAATTCAGCCGTACTCTCTTTTCCTTTTAAAAAGATTTCACTCTTATCTTTTATCAAAGCTTTTTGCATCTGACGTTTTTGATTGACTTCAGAGGTAATATCTTTTTGAATGGAAATGGTTCCTGTGATTTCTCCTGCATCATTGTGTGTGGCAATGGTATAACAATCCACCACATAAAAATCATCAAATTTGGTTTGGCTTTTGATTTTTCCTATCCACGCTTCATTTTGAAAAACTGTATCAAACATCTCATTAATCAAAGAGATATCGGTATCTTTATGTTTTAAACGTTCAAAAGATTCACCTAATAATTCATCGTGTTCGTAACCTGTAATATCACAAAATTGTTGGTTCACGTAGGTGATATTTTTGTTGACATCGGTTTTAATGACTATATTATTTTGGTCAATAACATCTTTATATCGCTCAAGTTCTTTATGTTGTTGTTCAATTAAAAATTCTTGATACAAAATATTTGCCAAATCATTCATAATGGTTAATAAATGACGGATATCAATGGGTTTAATAATATAATCATAGACTCGCAGCTTAATGGCATCAGCGAGATACTCATTATCAGAATATGCGGTAGCAAACATAACAGGTACTTTGCTGTTGATGGTTCTGATTTCTCTGACCATCTCAATGCCTGTCATTTTTGGCATATTAATATCACTTAATACCACATCAATATCATCTTGATGTTGCATAAATAACTCTAATCCCTCTTGCCCATCACTTGCGGTGTAAACCGTGTCAAAAAAATTTCCCAGTAACGAACCTAACTCATTTCGAATGTTGTCATCGTCTTCAACATAAAGGGCTTTGAGTCGTTTGAGAAGTTTTTTATCAATTGCCATTTATTTAATTCCCATGGTTACAATTAAATCAATAAATTTAATAAAATCAAAAGGTTTGAGCAGATAGTTTTTCACCCCTAATGCTTTGGCTTTTTCTAAATACTCTGCTTCTGTATGTGCTGACATTACAATCACAGGCATGGTCAATCCCTTTTGATTCATCTGTTCAATCAACTCAATGCCATTCATTAATGGCATATTAATATCGGTAATAACGGCATCAATATCAGGATAATTTTCTAAAACCTTTAACGCCTCTTCGCCGTTTCTTGCCGTTAAAAAATTGCTTTGCAATTTTGTCAACGTATCTTCAATAATGGTGATTAAATCCTCTTCATCTTCTACAAAAAGTAATTTTAGCTCTCGCAGTTTTTGAATTTTTTCTTGCATTAGGTATCCTGTTTTTATTTATGAATCTAACAATTCATCTTTGTGTACCACATACTCAATATCCATAATAACCAGCATTTTGCTGTCTTCTAGTCGTACAAATCCTTTTAAATATTTTGATGGAATGGCTGAACCCAAATCAGAAACAGGTGCTAAATTATTGATATTTAATCGTTGTACATCGTCAACTTTATCAACAACAATACCAATCATTCGTTTATCTTCTGTAATAACAGCAATAACGGCTGTGTTGTCATTATAAACAATTTCTCCTGTTCTAAATTTGATTCGAATATCTAAAACAGGGACAACTTCTCCTCGTAAATTAATCAATCCTTTGACCCACTCTGTAGTATTAGGCAAGGTTGTAATAATTTTGGGATAGGTTAAAATTTCTCTGATTTTAGGCAATTCAATCGCATATTTCATGCTTCCTAATTCAAATGTCATATACTCTGCGGTATTGGCATAATCTATTTTTTTATCTTCTTTGGTCTCTTCCATCAATATCTCCTTTTTTTAGACAAATTACTGGGATGTTCGTAGTGTATTTTTGTGCAATATTGGTTTAAATCTTCTAAATTATACGAAATATACTCTTAAACCTTAGCCACTATGCTATTAAATTTGTTATTTAAGTGATTTAATTTTAAGAACTTTACTTTCTACGATTAAATTTGTATTTTCTAAGCTAATAACATCATCAATTTTTAACTCTTCGAGTGTAACAATTTTATTATCTTTTGTTGTTTGAACAAACCCTTTTTTAACTCTTTTATCGGGATGATTGAGTAAAAAAGAGTTGTTAAGAAAATGAATTTCTTCACTCTTTTTATGGATAATTTGTTTCATCATTTGATTGAATTTTTCCGATAAATCGTTAATATTATCTTCCATAAATTTAAATTTATTGGCAAAAGAGTTTTGCTTAAAAGAGTGGATTAAGTGGTTCAGCTCTTGCGTTTTTGTGTTAAAACTAACTCGAAAAGCTTTACTAAAATCATCGCTTAGTGTATCAACAAACATACGCATTTCATTGATATCAGGCAGTGCAATTTCCATAGCATTTGAAGGAGTGGCCGCTCTTACATCGGCAACAAAATCAGAAATTACAAAATCGCTTTCATGCCCTACTGCTGAAATAATGGGTGTTTTCGCATCTACAATGGCTAACGCCACCATCTCTTCATTGAACGCCCACAAATCTTCAATGCTTCCGCCCCCTCGTCCTACTATCATAACATCCACATTGAGCTTATCGGCTTTTTTTATGGCACTTACAATCGCCTCTTTGGCTTCTTTTCCTTGAACCAAGGCAGGAATCAACACCAATTTAATCAAAGGCCAACGATGGTGCGCCACTTTTTTCATATCTTCAATGGCAGCACCTGTATTTGAAGTTACAATGGCAATGGTTTTGGGAAATTTAGGCAAGTTTTTTTTACGCTCTTGTGCAAAATAGCCTAAGCTTTGAAGCTTATTTTTAAGTTGTTCATACGCTAAGGCTAACTCTCCTATACCAAAAGGTTCGATTTTATGGCACAATAATTGATAGTTGCCTCGAGGAGCATACACCGTTAATGCTCCCATAATATTGATTTTTTGTCCTACCTCAAGACGAAATTTCAAATATTGGGCATTGCCTTTAAACATGACACACGAAATGGTTGAACTTTCATCTTTAATTGAAAAGTAAATGTGCCCCGAACTGTGATAGGTCAAATTAGAAATTTCACCTTGCACATACACCGAAGAAAACGTCGTCTCTAAAAGTGCTTTGATTTGATTATTCAGTTCTGAAACACTGATGGCTTTGAGCATACGATATTACAATTTTTTTGCGATAAACAGCGTTGAAATATTCATAGAAAACCCTTTGACATAAATGGGTTCAAGTCCTGCTTGTTTTAACTCATGGCATAAATTTTCAGTGGTTAGAAATTCATCAATGGAATTAGGCAAATACGTATAGGCTTCTTTGTTTTTAGAAATCATCCCACCAATTTTGGGTAATACTTTATTCATATAAAAATCTTTTACATGGTCAAGCATATTCTCTTTGGGATTTTTAGTAAATTCTAAAATAACCAACAAGCCATCTTTTTTTAACACACGAGCAAACTCATCAAAGGCTTTTTGTCTTTCAACCACATTTCTAATACCGTATGAAATCGAAATAATATCCGCAACGCCCTCTTCAAAAGGCATTGAAGCAGCTCCTGATTGGATAAATTCAACATCGGGGAGTTTCTTTTTTGCCACTTCCATCATACCAACACTGGGGTCAACCCCAACGATATTTTTTATTTCCACGTTGGCTTTTTTGGCTGTTTTTTGCCAATAATCAATCATATCTCCCGTGCCGCATGCCACATCTATGATTTTATCCAATGATTTTTTTTCATAAAAGGAATACGCTAAATTACACGCTTTATTTCTCCATGTTTTGTCAATACCCATACTTAACACTCGATTAGCAACATCGTATGTTCCAGCAATTTCATCAAACATTGAGACGATTTTTTCTTGTTTACCCATTCTTAATTTCCTAAATTCTATAAAATATATTTTCCTATTACCAAGCCCAATAAAAATCCCAAATTGGTTCCAACAAGTATCTTCATAAATCCCAATTTAAAATTAATACTTGGAACAATATCTAAGATAATTTTTTGTTGACGTAAGGCTTCATTGAACGTTCGAGACGACTCTTCAATATCCTTAACCGTTTTTTGTAATGAAACTTCCGTCAGTTCAATCTTTTCCACCAAATCTTTGGCTTGTTTAAAGCTCATATCACTCATTTTTTGATTTCAATCCATTGTTCTAATTTGGCAAAAATTTTGTACAATACATCAATCGTATAATCTTTTGATTCAGTTTGCATTCGTCTGAAAAAGAGATATTTTCTTGCACTGGCTAAGTCGCCAATCTCTTTGGCTTGGACTGCCTTTTGAGCGAAATCGGTGTTGTTAAAAGCCATCTCCCATACCGTACTTCCTAAATATCGACTAATGGTTATGACTTTATCATTTTTGACAGGGAAGAAGTTGGGGGCTTTAACAAAATCACAAATAACCGAATCGCTGTTTAAATATTTATGTCCAAAAAAATTAATAAATTGCTCTTCAATATAATCAGCTTCCATGCTAATGGCACGATTAAGGGCAAAAAACATATTTTTTTCTGCATTAGGTTCGATTTTTCTGATTTTATTCATTGTAGCAATGGCATTTTTCCCGTCAAGTTCTCCATCACCTAAGGGAATAATCCACTTAACATTATTATACGTACCAATTTTTTTAATTTCATCCAAAACCAATGAAGAGGTTTTATTGCCGCCCACATCAATAATAACCTCATGGTTATCATCGGTTAAAATAAGTTCATCCAGTTCTGTTAATTTATTGGTACCTAACATACGTTTGTTCACAATATCTGTGCGTGTAAACGACTTTGAGTCATTATTCTCATCATCAATTTCAATATACGTTACTTTTTTACCATGTTTTTTATATAAAAAAGGTGCAATAATTTGCATGGCAACCGTAGATTTACCAACACCACCTTTTGTTTGTGGAATAATTATCATAGTTTAAACCCTTGGATTTTGTTTCATAAACTCTACAATCTTCCCGTGAAATCTACAATAGAGTTGATTTAACGTAATTTCGTAGCCATAAAGTTGAATTATTTTATCGAAATTTTCATTAATTCCATATTCACACCACTGTTTTAACTCTTCGTAACTTTCAAACTCAAAACCAAAAGAGTGAAGTAACTTTTGAGTATATTTATCAACAATCATCTCCTCTTGTTTACACGCATAACATAAAATGGCATCCGCTGTCTCTTCACCTATGCCTTTTTGTTTTAATAACCATGTACGTGAAACTTCTTCTTGAAACGTTTCAAAATCGCCAAAGGTATGTTGAATATTTTGACACAACACTTTTAATCGTGTGGCTTTTTGATTTTTAAAACCACTGGGAGTAATAGCTTGAATTAAAAGAGGTAAATGGGCATGGGAAAGTGTTTCAAGAGAGATTAAATTGTACTGATGCAGATTTTGAAGCGATTTTTTGACATTAGTCCATTTGGTATTTTGTGTTAGAATTGCCCCAACAACGGTTTCAAATGTTCCATAATTTGGCCACCAATATAAAGGAGAATTTTCTAAAAGATTTTTTTCTTTTAAAAAAATTAACAATTCATAACTGTTAGTCAAAAAGTGCCTTTGTTACGATGACTTCTTGCTTATTACAATAGGCTTTGACTTTAAATGCTTCAACCGTTTTGCCCTCTTTAAACTCTAAAACCACAAATTGAAAGATGGTTTTACACGCATTGGGAACTTTAAAATGTCCTCCTAATCCTGTGGTTGCTCGGAAAATAGGCATGGCTTCATCCATACCTATAACGTTGTCTCGGCATCCTGTAAGTCCAATATCACTGACATAAAAAGTTCCCTCAACCACTTGTAAATCATCGGTACCCACATGAGTGTGTGTGCCACAAATGGCACTGACTTTGTTTTTAAACATCATCATCATTACACGTTTTTCACTTGTCGCTTCGGCATGAAAATCGATAAAAATATTTGAAATACCTTCTTGATGTAACTTTTCAATTAAGGTTGTAGCCCAGTTAAAAGGGTTTTCCACATGAGGCATCGCATACATTCCCATTAGGTTTACCACGGCAAGTTTTTCACCGCCTATTTCAACGATTTTAACTCCATTTCCTGCTACTCCACTGGGATAATTATCAGGTCGTAACACCTTTTGTGTTTCAAACAATGCTTTTACATCGGCTCGTTTATCAAATGAATGATTGCCTCCTGTAAATAAATCTATCCCCGCTTTTAAGAGTTCATCACAATTTTTCAGTGTTAATCCAAAACCATGACTGGCATTTTCACTGTTGGCAATAACATAATCAATATTAAACTCTTTTTTAAACTCTTTTAATTTATCTCGTACTATTTTTCTGCCCGGACGACCTACAATATCGCCAATAAAAGCTATTCGCATTTTTTTAATCTCACTTCAAAGACGGCACCATTATTTTTGTTAAATGCCATGATTTTACCATTTTGGTGTTCTATTATTTTTTTTGAAATATTTAAACCCACACCCATACCACTGTGAGTTTTTGAAGAGATAAACGGCTCAAACAGTGTTTTTAAAATCTCTGGTTTTATGCCACCTGCATTATCTTCAAAAGAGATAACAATCTCTTCGTTTTGTTCTTCTATGAAAATATTGAGTACGCGTTTTTCATAATCTTCACAATGAGCCAATTCATCTAAAGCATTATTAATAATAACAATCCAAACTTGCTCAACTCGTTGTTTTTGAACTTCACACATAAATTGCAATTCATTTTTATTAATGTCATCAATATTAAAAAGTTTGTGATTTAAATATATTCTTGAAATCTGTTTTGAACGATTATATGTCATCGTTAACGCGGTAATTATAGTCGAATAAATATTTACTTTCTCTTTAGCTTCATTGGAACTTTGAGAGATTTCTCTCATGGATTCCACAATATTGGCAATTCGATTGATGCCCTCTTTTATTCGCAACGAATCTTCTTGCATTCGTGTTTTTATTTCGCTTGGCGGTAAATCTTCAATATCGTACCCCATCATTTCAAAATTTCCTTTAACGTACGTCAAGGGGGTATTGATTTCGTGCGTTATTCCAGCAGCCAAAGAACCGATGGATTTAAGTTTGATATTCTCAATTTGCTCTTGTTGATGCAGTTGGTCTTTTTGACGACTCTTTTGAACCTCTTCTTTAATACGCAATTCCAAATTTTGATTCAACTCTTGCAGTTTTCGTTTGTCTTCCAAAGAGTTCACTACGACAACAAAATAATTTTTATCGGGCAGAAGATTTAAAGACATTTCCAAATGAATGGACATTCCTTCTTTGTGCATAAAGATTTTTTCAATATTGGAAATTGAGCCGATTTCTTGAGCTTCTATAAAAATTTTGTGCAAAAAGTTTTTTGAATTTTTATGCACAATATCAAAACAACTCATGTGCAACAGCTCACTGCTTGAGTACCCTAAAAGTTCAGAGAACATAAAATTGACTTTTTTAAAATTTCCTTGCAAATCAATTAAACCAATTCCACTGTGTGCATTTTGAAAAATGGCATTATATTGTTGGACTTGATAGTTAATATCACTGTATAAGTTCTCAATGATTTTTTTATCGGTGATGTTATTGCGAATGGCATTAAACCCAACAATATCACCGTATTCATCAAAAATGGGTTCAATATGAGATTCCACCCAATAAAAGCCCCCATCTTTTTTGATTCCTTTAAGTTCAGTAAAAAAGGTTTTGCCTTGTTTGAGTATTTTCCACAATCCATCATACTCTTCTTTTGACATATCAGGATGAACCAACATTTTATGATGATGCCCCAACAACTCTCCTTTTGAAAAACCAGAAAAATCACAAAAGGCACTGCTGACTTCAGTGATAATTCCTTCTTTATCCATGCGAATTGACATCACGTGTTTATCAATAATATTCAAACTTTCAAGCAGTTCTTCACTGTTTTTCTTAATGGTCAAATCTAAATTTTTATTGTCTTCTTCTGTTTTTTTATTTAATTTTGCAATGGGTTCTGAAAAAATCAATGCCAAAATAACCGCAATAATAAATCCCACAATTAACAGTGTCAAAAAATACTCTTTGAAGGTTTTAAAATAGCTCTCGTAGGCATTTTTATCAAATTGCGTTAAGACAATCATATAATCTTGTGAATTGATATAAATTCGTTGACTCATAAACTCTTCAGCAACAACACTATCCGATGTTAAAATCTGTTTGGCTTCTTTATTGTAAAGCTTATATAACGTTTGATTGCTGATAAAATATTTTGACCAATGATACTTAGCATCTTTATGAAGAATAAAATTTCCTTCATTGTCTACAATAAATGAGTTATGGGAATAGACCTTATGTATTTTGTCTAACATATGATTGACATTTACAACAACCGATAAAAAGCCTTTATGAGTTTTGAGTACAAATCGCATTACAAACGTTATGGGGTATGAAATCTCTCCTCGTTCTTTGTTGACATCAAAGTTTGAATACCACATCTCTCCTGTTTGCAAAGCACGCACTTCCTTGCAATAATCTTGCATAATTTTATTTTGCAATTCATCAGCAGAGACTTTTTGTAAGCCTTGAGAAGTTTTATTGACACGAATAATCTCTTTGCCTGTAAAACTTAAAATTTTCATCTGTATGACATCATTATTGCTTTGCATCATCAGTTTAAAAAAATCAACCATTTCATCTTCATTGGTTTTATTTTGCATAAATTCATTAAAAATCTTACTGTCATGAATCGCCATCATTTGGGTATTAATTGATGCAATATACTCATCAAAGATTTGTTGTTTGAGAATCAAAGATTCTTTAATATTTTGATGCTCTTTTTTAACTAAATCCATCTCATAAAAGTTTTTAAACAATAAGGTAAATAAAAGCAATAAAATAAAAGAAAAAAGCATAAATGCCAAAAATATTTTAATATAAAACGGGACTCTCATCTTACTCTCTTTTATCTTTTCTACGATCTTTTGAAACCAATTCAATGACAAAACGATTCTGCTCTTTTTGGATTTCAAAATTTACTTTTGCCCCTATTTTTTCCAACAAAAGTTTGGCAATATAAAGGTTGAGTCCTGCATCTTTTAAGACATGCTCATCATAATTATTTGAAAACACTTTTTCAATAATTTGTTTGGATTCCCCTTGAACATTATCAATACATTCAATCATAACATTGCCTTGATTTTCAATAATTCCAAGCTGTATGTAAGGGTTTTTGATGTTATTGTCAATAAGGTGTTCAATAGAGTTTTTTAATACATTAATCATAATTTGCTTCAGTTCATTAAAAACACCGTAACAAAATATCGCTTCTTTGGAGTGTAAAGCAATTTCAATATGATGTAATTCGCACTCAGATTTAACAACCATGATAGCCTCTTCCACTGCACTTTTTACATTGTATTTATCGTTTTGATTGCTGTGGCTAAAAAAAGTTTTAAACTCATTTAATGTCATAGAGAGTGATTTTAATTGATACGCAATTTCATCGTGAATGGTTTGAAGTGCCACGGTATCGAGTTCATTATTTATAATTCGTGCTTTAAAATTTGCCAACTCAATAGAGATATTGGACATGGGTTTTTTCCATTGGTGTGAAAGACTGTCCAAGATTTTCCCCATTAACACAATTTTAGTGGTGTTTTCAAGAGATTCGTCTCGCATTTTTATCTCATTGAGTTTATTGGATAAATCCTCTTTGAGTAAATTATTGATTTTTTTAAGTTGTTTGGCATCGGTGATATTGACACGAATGGAAGTATATCCCACTAAATTATTGTGAATATCATACTTGGGAAAAATAATTCCTTTGACCCAATACGAGTTGCCATTCTTATCAATATTTTTGATTTCGCCTTCCCACTGTTTTTCTTTGTACAGACTGTTCCACATATTTTCAAAGAATTTTTTTGACATATCAGGATGGCGAATAATATTAATATTGCGTCCTATTAACTCTTTTTTTGAATAGCCACTGATATTGCAAAAAGCTTGAGTAACATAGCTAATAAATCCACTTTGATCCGTTTGTGTCATCACCACATATTTGTCAATGGCTTTGAGTAAATCGGTATGCTCTTTGATGATGGCTCGATTTTTCTCTTTATAAGAATGAACATTATAGACCAATATAAACATAATAAACAAAGCAAAAAAAACCATGACAATAAGCTGATTAAGAAAATAGTTGATTTGAGAAATTTCAGAAAAATTGTCATTGCCCAGTGCCACTAAATAGCTGATGTGTTCTTGAGTTAGAGCGTTAAACAGAGGAATGAAAATAACCATTTGGTACTGTTTATCATAAAAAACATTGACCGCAAACTCTTGTTGAGCATTCATTTTATTAACAATTTCTTCTTTTATGTCTGCATTAAAAGGTTCAAAAAGTGCTTTATTGTACTTAAATGCCATATAGGCATTTTGGGGGATTTCATACTGCGAATGTAACTTAAAAGGGCTAAATTCTTGCGTTGGGTTTAAAATGTTTTTATCTAAAAAACTCTTTTCATGTACAAAAAAAACTCTGTAGTTATTGTTTTTTTCAATGCGTTTGGCCAACGTATCAAAATCAAACTCTACTTCTATGGCACCTAAATGATGGAGTTCTTTATCTAAAAGGGGCTTGGTAAAAACCATTGAAGCGGCATTTTCTGTGATTTCAACACTTTGAAACTCTTTTTGAGTGGAATTAACATACAACACACTCTCTCGTTTACTTTTGTAATGGGGAATCTCTTTATAATTCATCATCAATAAAAGATCATTATTAGGCAAATAAAAGGTGATATTTTTAATCCCAAAAGTTTTTAAGTAGAAAAATTTATCTTTTAAATACGCATACAAATGCTCTTTAAAAGGCTCTGTTTGATTTTGTTGTAACACCTTTTTATAAAGTGTTGTTATGGTTTCATCGTACAATAAATTGTTGAAAAAAATCAGTTCAGCAAGACGTTTATTCTCTTCAACTCTCTCTTTATACGAAAGAGTTAAAGAGTGTATGGCACTGTTTTGTTGAGTTTCTATGAGATTATTTTTGTACACCCAAATGCTACATAAAGCAATAATCGCAACCACAATACCCGCAAAGAGATACCTAAAAATTAGGTTTTTTTTGAGCATCAAAAATTACTTTAAAACTTCTATAATTTTATTTTCCAATGCTTGTAAAGAGTCAAAGGGTTTCATCACATAATTTGTTGCTCCCTCTTTATGTGACTTAAGTACTTTATCTAAGGTCGAATACGCTGTCATCATAATAACTTTTTGCTCTTTATTAATTTGCATAATTTTTTCCAGTGCTTCAAGTCCATTCATTTGAGGCATCATAATATCTAACAATACCAAGTCATACTTTTCTCGTTTTAAATTATCAATCGCAACCACAGGATTTGAAAACGTTGCAACACTGTATTTGCCTGATTTATTTAAAAACCGACTTAACATATTTAAAATTTCAGTTTCATCATCAATAATAATTTTTTTTGTACTCATTTATCTCTCCTATTTTGAGTCAAACAACTCTTTGGCTGCTTTTTTCATCACCGCTTCATTTTTCTCTTCTAAAATTTTGTCCAAGTAATAAAAGACTTGTTCACTTCCCTCTTCTACCATGGCAATTTTATCTTCAATCAGTTGTTTTGAACACGCCACTGAGTGACCTGAACACTCTTTTGCCAAATCATTGGCTTCATGGTGAACTTTATGATGATGTTTTTCCAAATGTTTATACGAAGGAACAAAGCTAAACTCTTCTCTTCCTAATCCCGTATCATACCATTTTCCTAATCGACAATTGTGATGGTCAACGGCTTTGAAGTTATGCTCCCCTCCAAAAATCAGTTGATACAGATTATTTTTATAAATCACGTGGTCAAGTTTGGCTAGGTTAATAAAAATTTTACTTGAAATACTTTCCACTTCATACACCGATCGGTTTGAATTTCGTTGGAAATTGTTCATCAGTTTATTGAGTACTTCTACTCGTGTTTTGGTCTCATTAACCACACTGGCAACCACATCCGAACTCTCTTTGATTCGTTGGGTTTCACAATGAATTGAGTCAACCACATCTTTAATTTGTTTAGCCGCATCAGCACTTCTGGTTGCAAGGTTTCGCACCTCTTGAGCAACAACGGCAAACCCTTTTCCTGCTTCACCCGCAGTTGCCGCTTCAACCGCAGCATTTAAAGATAAAATATTGGTCTGAAACGCAATATTTTGAATAATATTAATGACTTCAGAAATATCTTTACCTTTAACTACCAAAGAGTTGACCACTTCATTTTCAATCTCTATTTGTTTATGTAAATTTCCTGTGTCACTTACGATTTCTTGTGTTAATTTAAGTCCTTCTGTTGAGCCTGAGGCTGTCTCTTTTGACTCTTTCATCATGGATTGAAGTTCTTCAAGAAGTGATAAATAGGTGTTTTGAGTATTGGTTAACGATTGAGTCATATTTTTATTGTGTTTTTCCAATAACCCGCCCTCTTTATTGTCATGGACAGACGTTTTTTTCAACGATGCTATTTTATAGCCTTTATAGTTTTTAACCAAAACTTTGGCTTCACAATCGTCCATAATAAGTCGGTCACTCTCATTTAAAATTGCCTCTAACACAATGGAATAATCTTTGATATTGTGTTTGGCTAAATTATTAGCAAACACCAATTGATGCTTTGAATCAAATGCCACCAATCCTTCTTCTTGAGAGTGTACTGCTATTTCATTTAATAAAGTCATTTCCTCTTTTAGGGTTTCAATACTCTCTTTGGGATGGCTTTGAATTTGACTTTGCAACGCTTTAATCGTGCCATCTTTGCTTTCTGCCTCTTTTTGCAACGCAGCAACTTGGCTCTTTAACGCCTCTATTTCATCTTGAAACTTTTTCTTATTAAAAAACATCTTGACCTCATTGTATGATTATTTTAAACACTTAAATTGCACCATAATATCTAAAATATAATAAATAACATATAAAAAATTTTATTATTTAATGTTTTTAGCACAAGAAACGGCACTGGAAAAGGCAAATTGAAAATTATATCCGCCTAATTGCCCCGTGACATCTAAACATTCTCCTATAAAATATAAGTTGGGTTGCCGTTTACTTTGCATGGATTGCATTTTGATTTCATCGGTACAAATACCTCCTTTGGTCACTTCAGCTTTTGAAAATCCAAAGTGTCCTGCTGGGGCAAATTCGTATTGTTTTAGTTTTTTTAATGTCGTTAACTCATCTTTGTTGAGTTGACTCATGGGTTTATCTTTAAGCCCCATGGCATTTAAAAACTCTTGAATAAATCGTTTGGGCAAAGGCAAAGCTGAAGAGATGAGTTTATTGGATTTTAGAAAAAGTTCCAATCTTTTATTGGGTAAAAAATCGATTCCAATAAGCCCTTTTTGCCAATACAAAGAGGCATTTAAAATAGCAGGACCTGAACACCCTTTGTGTGCGAATAACAAAGAGGCTTCAAATCGTTTATTTTCAACAAAAAGATTTACCCACAAAGAGACTCCACTTAAGTTTTTAAACCAAAACTGCTCTTTTTGTACGGTTAATCCTACCAAAGCAGGAACAGGTGTTTTAACTGTGTGCCCAAATTGTTTGGCAATATCAAACGCAATAGAACTGGCGCCTAAGGAACTATAAGATAAACCCCCACTGGCGACAACCAATCGTTTGGCTTTTATAGGGTGTTTATTGGTATAAAGGGTAAACTCATTTGTAAAAGTAACCTCATTGACTTGAGTATTTAAATAATACTCACAATGAGCAGTAAGTCGTTTAAACATCGCAATGACTTCATTGGAAGAGTTACAAAAATAGGTTCCTTTGATGATTTTTTCATGAATTTTTGGCGTCACACCATTTTGATTTAAAAATTTCAATAAAGCCTGATTATCAAACCCATCCAAAACCGTTTGTACAAACTCTTTGCATCCTAAATAGTGTTCACTGTTTACATATTTATTGGTAATATTACACTTGCCTCCACCGCTGACTTTAATTTTAGCCCCGATGGTTTCATTGGTATCAATAAGACAAATATTGAGATCTTTCAGCTGTGCTGCAAGCATTAAACCACTTGCACCTGCTCCTATAATGGCAACATCATACACCATGAGAATCTCTTTGTTTAACAATACTAAAACGATTGATTTCATTCTCATAAGTGTATTTCAAACGGTATCCATTGGCTTTTAAAATTGAATTAACGATATAAAGTCCTAAGCCAAAACTGCTTTTATCGCTGTTTTTAAAGAAAGGTTCAAAATAATTATCCAATTCATACTCCAACGAATTTCCTTGATTTTCAAATACGATTTCTTCATGGTCTGTTTTAATCACCATTTTACCATCACTTGAATATTTAAGGGCATTATCAATTAAATTTTTAACGGCAATACTAAAAAGTTTAAAATTGACATCCAATTTAATATTTTCAAACTCTCGGCAGACAAGTTCTTCATCAATAAGTAAAATATCTATGGCATTATCAACAATATCATTTAAAAAATAATTTGCATGGTCAAACTGTTTGGTTGAAGCAATCACCTCTTCTATGGAGCCAAACTCATTAATCAAACTCTCCAAACGTTCAAAAACGTGTTTCATTTTTTCATTGTTTTCTTGCGTTTGTGGAAGTTGCACTAAAAATTTCCCTTTGGTAATAGGCGTTTTAAGCTCATGCATAATATTTCGAATAAATACATTTCGGGCTTCTTTGATTTTTTTGAGTTTTTGTGCCGATTTTTTAAACTCTTGTGCCAATAAAGAGACCTCATCTTGTTTGGTATTGTCGCAACATTCAAAATCAAAATTTTCATCACCTAAGGTGGTCACTTTCTCTTTTAAAATTTTCAAAGGCATAAGTTTTCGAAGCGTAATTAAATAGACCAACACCACCATAGCCAATAAACTTCCAAAAATAAGAAGGATATAAATATGCGTTATGCTGTTAGACGTTTCAAGGTCTTTAAGTAAAACGGTTTCCCCTTTTCGTTTGAGGTAGATATAATTGTTGCCATTTAGATGTAAGACTCTAAAAATATCGTGATGCTTGGGATGAATTCGTTCAAAAAAGACTTTGGTTTTGGGGTTATATGTAATGGCATTAATGGCTTTGATATCAACAAAAAGCTCGTAGTTAATCTCTTTTAAACTTTCCATGAACTCTGGGGTAAATCCCATTCGTTCTTGACGCGTTACCATCTTAACTACAGGAATATATTTATCCAAATATTTCTCTTCATTGACTTTAAAATTGTGTGCAATTAAAATTAAAAAAGAGGCCACCACTAATATAAGTGAAAGGATAAAACTGACCGTTATCGTAAAAAATATGGACTCTTTTTTCATTGTAAAAATTTATACCCCATTCCTCGAATTGTGTGAAGATATTTTGGATGTTTTGGATTATCTTCAATTTTTTGTCGAATACGATTAATTATGACCGCCAATGAACCAATATTATCATAATCACTGTTTAATAAATCCGAATTTTCAAAAATATCATCGCGTGAAACAACAAATCCTTCTCTTTTTAACAGCAGTAACAACACTTCATATTCTGCAGCAGTGAGTTTGATATACTCCCCTCGTTTTAAAATCTCTTTTTTCTCTTCATTATAGGTAAAATCTTTTGAAAGTTCGTGTAAAGGCGTTTGGCTTTTATTAAGTCTTCTTAAAATGGTTTTTATACGTACTTCAAGCTCTCTTGGGTCGTAGGGTTTGGGCAAATAATCATCTGCTCCTATTTGCAATGCCGTAACTTTATCGGTAATATCACTTCGTGCTGAACTGATAATAATAGGAATATCTTGCTCTTTTAATATGGCTTTACATACCTCTAATCCATCCATTCCTGGTAGTGTCAAATCCAATATCACCAAATCATAAGAGTGAATTTTTAAACTTGAAAGAGCCAAAAATGGCTCTTCAAAGTTGGTCACTTCCATATTAAATTGTTTTAAATATTCAGCTAAGACAACGGCTAATTCAGCGTCATCTTCGACCATTGCAATTTTGATCAAAATTACATCCTTGTTTCATTCTTTCCTCTTTTAAATCCATTAACACTCGCAGTTGTGATTTTTGTTTTTCAGTTAAAAGAGCATACACTTTTTCTATCATATCCGCTTGAAGTTTAATTCTCTCTTCAGGAGCATTTTTCATCTGCTTAATGTATTTGCTTTTATCAAAACCATCTTCGCTAAACGCACTGTATTTTGACTCTTTTTTCTTCATGGTCTCTTGCATAATGTTTTGAATACTTTTTCTTTGTTCATCACTGAGATTGAGTTTATGCAACAAAGGCATGATTCCACAACTTCCTTGACTGACATAACCTTGCATTTTTGACCCTTTTTGAGTGTCACACAGCATACCTTTTTGTCCCATTCCTTTTTCTTGCATTTGAGCATTCATTGAAGTAGCTAACATGGCACTTAATGCCAATGCCCCAAGAATTGTTGTTTTTAGTTTCATGATAATCTCCTTGTAATTTAGATAATGAAAGTATAAAATATAAATATAAACGAAATATAAATACCATATTAACCAAACCTAAATAAACTTCATATTATTTTAAAAATAAGTTTGCTTAAACTAAATTAGAGTTATAATTATTATTATAATATATTATAAAAGGTATAGCATGTTTCGAAGAGATTTCCTAAAATATTCTGCCATTACTTCTGCTTCATTGTTTTACTCTCCTTTAAGCGTTCGCGCCAAAGACATTTCAGCACCTCATATCGTTATTTGTGGAGCAGGTTATGCAGGGTTAAGTGTGGCAAAATATTTAAAAGAGTTAAATCACAATATTCGTATTACCCTTATTGAAAAAAACAAACAGTTTGTTTCATGCCCTTTTTCCAACGCCTATTTAGCAGAAGTGTATGATGTTACTCTTCAAACACTCACCTTTGCTTATGCCAAAACCATGAAAAAGTTTGGTTACTCTTTTATCAATGAAGAAGTTATTAACATTAATCGAAACAAAAAAGAGGTTTCCACCTCAACACACACACTTTCCTACGATTTTTTAATCCTATGTGGAGGCATTGAATATGACTACGATGCACTCAATCTTTCAACAAAACTTTGTGAAGAGCTTAAACAAAAAGCACCAGCAGGATTAAAGCCCCCTTTTGAACATCAACAACTCAAACATATGATTGAAACATTTAAAGGGGGTAATTTTATTATCAGTGTACCCAATGGAAATTATAAATGTCCTCCTGCCCCTTATGAAAGAGCGTGTATGATTGCCCACTATTTTAAAACACACTCCATTAAAGGTAAGGTGATTCTTCTTGACCCTCGCGAAAAACCCGCCGCAAAAAGCAAAGAGTTTTTAGATGTATTTGAAACGCTGTATAAAGAGTATATTGATTTTCAAGGATTAACCCATTTTAAAACCATTGATTTTGCAACAAAAAAAGTAACTGTTGAACGTTTTGACAAAGACGCTTTAGAGTATAAAGAAAAAAGTATCCCTTTTGAGTGTGCCAATATTATCCCACCCAATAAAGCAAATGGCTTAATTGCTTTAGCTTCCTTAGAACTCACTTCAGAGGGTTGGGCAAAATTAAAAGAACCCACTTTTCAATCAAGTATTGACGATTCTGTCTATATCTTAGGCGATGCCCAAGGGCAATACCCTTTTCCAAAATCAGCCCAAATGGCCAACAGCAGCGCCTTACAAGTCGCCCTTGAAATCAATCATACACTTTTGAACAGACCTTTTGATTACCGCAATAACTCTTTAGGTAATATTTGCTACTCTTTTATTAGCAACACCAAAGCCGTATCCATTGCCCATACGTTTACGTATGAACCGCATATTAAAACCACTTCTATGATTTCACCCATCGATGAAGGCACTGCATTAAGTGCCAAATTATGGTATGAAGGGTTAACGTCAACTATTTTGGGATAAAAAGGTAATTTCCATGACATTTCATCCTCTTAAAAATACTCAAGACAGATTTTTCAACACCGCTTGGGAACTTTATGAAGAAGCTTTTCCGCCTCAAGAAAAGCGATTTTTAGCCGAACAAATTCAACTGTTGGACAACCATTGTTATACCTTTCAAGCCATACATGAAAATCATACTTTTATTGGTATTATAGGATTTTGGGCAATTGAAGAATTTATCTTTATTGAACATTTTGCCATAAGCTCTTCTCTTCGAGGCAAAAACTATGGTACTTTAATATTAAATGAATTTTTAAAAGAAAAAAAGTATGTTATTTTAGAAATTGAACCTCCACTCAATCAGCAAAACCTCAAACGCTTACACTTTTATAAAAATTTGGGTTTTGTACAAAATACAATAGAACATTTCCAAGTTCCTTTTAGAACAGGAGATACGCCTATTGCTTTGGAACTTCTATCGTATAAAACTCCTCTTGCACAAGAAAAATATCAATTTTTGTATTCATCTATGCAAAAGTTATTACCCATTTAAATTATTAGACGGCGAAGAGTTCAATTTAAAAGGGAGCTTACAAAAAGTAAGTGACGGAATAAATTGAACTCTTCAACGCAGAGATTGGAAAAAAGAGCTGTTTTATATCTATTTTCTCAAATACTTCAATGTCGTTGCAATAATATCGTCATCATCTTTACTTGGAGATTTGATGCTCTCTTTGGTGTCGTTTTCTTGGGTAAAGGTGATGTTCATTTCATAACTTGAAATCATTTTAATGCTTTTTTCAAGGGCAAAAATTTTAATTAAAATCAACTCGATAAACTGCTTGGTTATGACATCAGGCTTTCCAAATCGGTCTTCCATCTCTTCTTCGATTTCATAGACTTCTTCTTTCCTTAATGCTTTACTTAAACGTCGATACAATTCAAGTCGCACTCGATCTTCTGAAATATACTCACTGCTGATATACGCACTGATCGCCAGTTTTATATCCACGGTTTTGTGTAAAGCTTTTATATCGCCACTTAAGCTGGCTAAGGCGTCTTCAAGCATTTTTAAATATAAGCCATATCCAATTTGTTTGATATGTCCACTTTGCGCTTCTCCAATAATATTTCCACCTCCACGAATCTCTAAATCTTGATGCGCTAAAGCCGTACCACTTCCTAAATAGGAGTTGGATTCTAATGCCACAAGTCGTTTTATGGCATCGGGAGTGATGGTTTTTTTATCGTTGACCACAAAATAACAAAAGCCCTCTTTGTTGCTTCGTCCTACTCGTCCTCTTAATTGGTGTAAATCAGCAATTCCGAATCGGTCTGCACCATCTATGACGATGGTATTAGCTTGGGGCAAGTGAAGCCCTGATTCGACAATGGACGTTGCCAATAAAATATCAAATTTTCCTTCACTAAAGTCATCAATGATTTTTTCAGACTCTGCAGGTTTAATTTGAGAGTGAATGATTTCAATTTTAATATTGGGCAAAATTTCGAGTAAATCTGCTTTTTTCGCCTCAATTGAAGCAATGTTATTATGCACATAAAAAAGCTGTCCACCTCGTCTTTTTTCTCGTAAAATTATCTCTTTGATTAACTGGTCACTGTACTCTTTGACAAAGGTTCGCACCCCCAATCTTTCACTTGGAGGCGTTAAAAGAGCACTCATGCCTTTGAGTTTACTCAACGCCAAATTGAGTGTTCTTGGAATGGGTGTCGCACTCATAGAGAAAATATGCACATCTTCTCGTAAATTTTTAAGTTTCTCTTTTTGTTTGACCCCAAATTTATGCTCTTCATCTATGATCACTAAAGCTAAATTTTTGGTTTTAATATCAAGTAAAGAGTGCGTACCAATGACTAAATCATAAGTACCGTCTTCAAGCCCTTTTTTGATATGATTTTTCTCTTTGGTACTGGTTTTACCATCAAGTTTTGCCATTTTCAGCCCAAAACCTTCAAAACGTTTTTGCATACTGTGGTAATGTTGAGTAGCAAGTAGTGTGGTAGGACAGACAAATAAACATTGATACCCCTCTAAAAAAACCGCCAAAATGGCATTCATCGCCACTTCGGTTTTTCCAAAGCCCACATCTCCACTTAAGAGTCTGTCCATCACTTTTCCACTGCTTAAATCGGCAAAAATCTCTTTGATACTTCGAGTTTGATCTTTGGTGTACTCAAATCCTGCACTCAAAGAAAAATCCAAGAGTGCTTTTTTATTGGTGTTGATTTGGATTCCATTGACCAATTCTCGTGCAGCGGCGAGTTTAATAATATCGTTGGCAATAGCAAAAAGCTTGTCTTTGACTTTGGCTTTGAGTTTGGCAAAACTGCCTTTACCCAGTTGGTCAAGCATGGCATAACTTGAACCATCTGCCACATATCTGTCGATAATATCAATATTTTCAACTGGGATAAAAAGCTTGTCATCATTGGCATATAACAGTTTGACAAAATCTCGTTTGGCGCCCATAACAGTTACGGGTTCTATGCCTTTAAACTGTCCAATTCCATACTCTTCATGCACCACATAATCGCCCACTTTAAGCTCATCAAGTACGAGCTTAACCCGTTTTTTACGCTTCTTTTTATGGGTTTTATTAAGGGATAAAACAACCTCATGGTCGCTTACAAGATTAATCATATAATCTTCTAAAACATATTTGATGTTTTTATTGCTTAAATCCAACTCATGGGCTTTGATTTTAGCCTCCGTTGAACTGATAACCGTAACCTTTTTGCCTTCATGGAAACTCAAAAACTCTTTGATATTTGCAGGAGCTATGGGCACATAGTTAGTTGCTTTTGGGATTTTTGGAAGTGTTAAAAATTTCTCTTTGGTGATGCGTTTGGCTTCAAAAATATAGGCTTCTTCTGTCTCATCTAAGGCTTCGTACGTGATATATGAATTGAGTTTTTGAGGTAAATACTCCCCCAATTCATCTAAATACCAAAACCCCAGTGAGTGAATATCTTGAATAAAAGCATCGGTTTGAACACGTTGAATCTCATCATTGATTTTTTCAAAATTCTGGGCATCTAACGCCAAAAAGGCAGGACTAATAGAGAATTTTTCAATCTCTTCTTTGTTGGACTTTTGGTCTTCAATATTAAAAAGACGAATACTTTCAACCTCATTGTCAAACAACGAAATACGATACCCCATTTCACTGCCAAGAGGACAAATATCTAAAATATCCCCTCGTAAAGAAACTTCTCCTTCACTCGTAACTATATCAACAAAATAGTATCCCCAATTGTACAACTTGGTTTTAAAACTCTCCAAATCCAGTGTTTGTGCAAACTCAATTTCAAAATTGTCAAAACACTCTTGTTTGGGTAGAGGAAAACTGATGGTTCGTATTGGTGCTACTAGCACTTTGTTTTGTTTTTTGTAGTTATAATACACTTGAAGTGTTTGTGTGATTTGTTGTAATTCTTGGCTAAAAGAGAGTAAATCATCACCAAAATTAGCTCGAAAATCACTCAAGGTAAAAGGCATAAGCCCATGAAAACGTAAAACATCGTGCGCTTCTTGGGCTTGTTTGTCATCGTTGACAATTAAAAGCTGGCAATCATTTTTTGAAGCAAAAAAGCTAAACAAGTTTTGCATTATTTGGCTTCTTCAAAGTCATTCGTACTTTTATCATACACATAAGCAGGATACGGCGTTTCATTGAGTAAAAAAACCATATTGCACGATTCAAAGTGTGTTTTTTGTAACCCTTTTTTAAATACTTCTAAAATATACGCTTTGGTTGAAAAAGTTGTTGTGGTTGATTTGGCAGTATAGACAAACTCTTCATTGGGAACTTTTATAAACCCTTCTTTTATCACGTGTTTTTCAAAAATCTCTTTATCTTTTAATCCAATAACATCTAATATTACTAATAACTCAATATCTGTCAAAATTTCTTTCCTTATTTTACTCTATAAATTTTATTATCAATTCTTGTATAAGTGTGATTTTAACATATTTAAGGTTTTAAATAGGAATTAAAAAAGTGAGTAGTAAGAAGTGAGCAGTGAGCAGTAAAAGTCACATCTCCTCACCACTCACCACTCACCACTCACCACTCACCACTCACCACTCACCACTCACTATTTTCACCATTCACTCAAAAAAACTTGCAACCACTCCAATGAGTCCTCCAAAAACAGCACCCCAAACAACCAGCCAACCCAAATGCTCTTTTATCATTTTTTGTACGATTTCTTTGACCATCTTAGGAGTTAATTCTTCGAGTCTTTTATTGACTATTGAGCTGACTTTTTCATAAATATCATCACTGACATTTGAAGCACCTAAACTTTCATGCAGTGCTTGTTGAAATGACTCATTTTTTGAAATTTGTACAATAGAAGTTTGAAGTTTATTGATAAAAGGCTCTTTTAATGGTTCAAGGGCTTTTTCACCTCCAAACATACCCAACATCCCTCCAAAAGGCGATTCTATTACAGCTGTTTTAAGTGAGTCAAAAGCAGAGGTAAAATCAGTTTTTTCTAAAATGGGGGTAAGATTAAACTGCGATTTATTGGATGCTACTTCTTCTTCAAAAAATCGTTGCAGATTTTCTTTGGTGAAAAATTCATTCATCATTAAGCTGTGAATTCCTTGTTTAAACTGTGAAAATCGGTTTTCAACCACACCACTTCCATATAAAAAAGGTACCTTCTCAAACAACATATGCACCGCAATAGCATTGGTGATTGCTCCACTTAATGCAAATAAACCTACCCTATACAATACTTCATTTTCAAGTAAAAATCCTGCGATTGCAACTGTTAATGCCAATGAATTTGAAAGCAGTGATTTGTTCATGGTTCACCTTGCTTATTTTTTTAGAAGTGTAACACACAGTTTTTTAACAAGTAATTATTTTGTAATCAAAGTGTACTACTATTTTGCAAATACCTAAGGATTGAACCCTATGATTGATGTTGAAAAAGAGATTTTAAAAAAGTTCCCCAATTTAGAAAAAAACAGTTCGGCGTTGAAAAAATCGCTGCTAAAAATTGCTAAAAAGATTGTGCATGAAGATACCATTAATACCTTTATCAAAGAGAACTCTCATTTAAAAGGCTTTGAGTTTATTGATGCGGTGTTAGAGTATTTTGATTTTGATTATATTGTATCAAGTAATGATATTGAAAATATTCCTTCAACAGGAAAAGTTATTATTATTGCCAATCATCCTTTAGGGGGTTTGGACGCGTTATGTTTACTTAAACTTATTGGACAAATACGTAAAGACGTTAAAATCATTGCCAACGATTTTTTAGCTGGATTCGATGCGTTAAAATCGCTTTTTATTCCCATTGATAACTTTAAAAATAAACAAGCCAAAAATGACATTAAAACCATTTATGAAGCATTGAACAACGAAGAAGCGTTGATTATCTTTCCCGCAGGTGAAGTGAGTCGAGCGAGTGTGAAAGGAATCAAAGACCCTGCTTGGAGCAAAGGGTTTTTAAATTTTGCCATTAATTCCAATGCTCCTATTTTACCCATTTTAGTCGATGGAAAAAACTCAAAAACGTTTTACACCATCTCTATTATTAACAAAACCTTTTCAACGCTTCTTCTTTCCCATGAAATGTTTAACAAAAAATCAAAAAATCTGCACATTAAAATTGGTGAGATTATTCCCAATGAACATATTGTGCCTAAAGGATTGGACAAAAAATACGTTGTCAATTTATACAAAAAGCATTTGTATTCACTCAAAAAACCACATAAATCGTTTTTTGTTACCCAAAAAGCCATTTGCCTTGCACAAGACAGGCGTGCCATCAAAGAGGAGTTAAAAACCTCTCAACTGCTAGGAAAAACCAACGATGGCAAAAAGATTTATTTGTACGATTACAAAGACGACTCAATTGTCTTAAAAGAACTCGGACGTTTACGAGAAATCAGTTTTCGCAAAGTAGGAGAAGGGGTCAATAAAAAACGTGATACGGATAAATATGATATTTACTACCGTCATATTATTTTGTGGGACGAAGAAGAGCTTGAAATTGTAGGGGCGTATCGTATTGGTGAGAGTGATTTTATTTACAGCCATTTGGGTACAGAAGGATTTTATTCCAACAGCTTATTTAAATTCAATGAAGTGTTTGTCAAAAAATACCTACCTAATTCCATCGAATTGGGACGCAGTTTTGTTCAACCTAAATATTGGGGCAGTCGCGCTTTGGACTATTTATGGTATGGCATTGGGGCATATTTAAAACAAAATCCTCATATTAAAACCATGTTTGGTCCAGTAAGTTTAAGTTCCACGTATCCTAAAACAGCTAAAGATTTGATTGTCTTTTATTATTCATACTATTTTAAAAGTCATGAAATACTTGTCACACCCACACAAGCTTTTCAATACAGCAATTCCATTGCCGATATTCAAGATTTGTTCTCTTTAGACAACGCCAAAAAAGATTTTAAAAATCTCAAACTGGCATTGAGTAATATGCAAGTAACCGTTCCCACATTGTATAAACAGTACAGTGATTTATGTGAAGAAGACGGTGTGAAGTTTTTAGGATTTAACATCGACAAAAATTTTTCCGATTGTTGTGATGGGTTCATCGTTGTTGACATTAATCGCATTAAAAATTCACAAAAAGAGCGTTATATTGAGAATAAAAAAGAGAAAAAATAGTCTCTTTTTTATGGGTTAAATGGTATAAGTCTCTTTAACCAACGCTTTAGCAATCTCACTGTTTTGTACAATAATATGTTTTAAATGTAAGCCATCTAACGCCTCTTTTTCTTCACATTTAACCACTTTGACAATGGTTTTAATGTTTTTGGTTAAATCATCAATCACTTCACAAATCAAATGAAGTTTTTCGGGGTTATCAATGGCAACGATAATGGCTGAAGCCCGTTTGATTTTGACCGATTCTAAGATATGCTTGTGTACGGCGTTACCAAAAACAATGGGCTCATTGTTTTTCTTTCCTTCTTCATAGTACTTAATATTGTTTTCAATAATATAATACTCTTTGCCATCTCTTTTAAGCTCATTGGCAACTTCATGCCCTAAGTTTCCATATCCTAAAACAATCATATGCCCTTTGGTGTCTTCATCGACTTGTAAGGTATTGCATACCATTAAACTGTCTTCAGGAATCAGTTTTGACGCCAAACCTGAAAGGTTTTTAAGCACAATGGGGGTTAAAATCATTGAAATAACAATGGTGACAATCAACACTTGAGAATAAATGGGGTCAATAAGATGATTGCTTCGTGAAAGTTCTAAAATTGCCAGTGAAAACTCTCCAATTTGCACCAAAGATAATGCCGTTTTAAATGCCACTCGTTTGGTATCATCAATTCGAACAATGGTATAAATAATCAAATATTTCAACGTCACTAATACTGGCAATAAAATCAAAATAATTACAAAATACTGGGCAATAACCGTAAAGTTAATCTGCATTCCCACCGTGATAAAGAAAATCCCCAATAAAATATTTCTAAAGGGAGTTAAGTCGGCTTCTACTTGGTGCTTAAATTTCGTTTCCGCAATCATCATTCCTGCAACAAAAGCTCCTAAAGAGTAGGAAAAGCCAAGATAGTGTGCCAAATAGGAAGCCCCTATTGCCATAAGTAAAACCGATGCCACAAAGAGTTCATCGGATTTTGATTGTGCGACATGCGTAAAAAAAGGCTCTAATAAATATCGCCCAAAAATAAACAGCAGTGCAATGAGTGCAAAAGCAGCTAACGTCGTGTTTAAAACAACATCCCAAATGGAGTCATCGCCTTGCATGGAAAACGTTGAAATCATCAACAAAATAGGAATCACCGCAATGTCTTGCATAATTAAAATCCCTAAAACTCTTCGCCCATACGGTTTGGTAATTTCTCGCGTTTCATTAAAGGTTTTTAACACAATGGCCGTAGAAGATAACGACAATGCGGCTCCTATAATAATTGAGGTTTGAAAATCAAATCCCAACGCATAATAACAAATCAGATAGACAAACACCGCTGTGACGACAATTTGCAATGATCCTGTTACAAACACCTCTTTTTTCATTCGCATTAATGAAGCAAAAGAGAACTCCAAGCCAATGGTAAACATTAAAAAGACAACCCCAAACTCGGCAATCTCTTTTAAATCATGGTTATTGACTGCATTGTGCAAATCAAACAAATACGCAATGATTGTACCCGTTACAATGTATCCAATAATCGTAGGTAAATGAAATCGTTTTAATAATAAATTTACAATAATCGCAATTGAAATGGTTGCTACAATAATTCCTAACATCTTATCTTATTCCTTGATAGTGCATCTGTTTATATCCCTCTTTTCGTTTTTGATAAGCAGAATTTAACATGGCATTTTTACTGTCTATAAAATCAATGGCAAGACAATCTTGTCCATTTCTGCCTATTCTACCTAAATATTGTATAAGTCTTCCATAATATGAAATAGGCGTGGCAAAAATTAGGGTATCTAAGTGTGGAAAATCGATACCCTCACCAAAAAATGAGGTCGTTGCCAAGATTAAACGTGACTTTTCAACCTTTTCCATATTGATTTGTTGCTCTTTTTTATTTAAATTGCCGTGCACACTTAAATAGTTTAATTTCTCTTGCTCAAGCAATTTTTCCAATTCACTGATGTGTTCTAAGCGATCCGTTAAAACTAAAATAGAGCGATGTTGGTGCAGTCGTATCTCTTGAATGATTTGTTGATTTCTTTTTTCATCGCTGCATATTTCATTGATCAGTGTGGCATAATTGTCTGCTGTTGATTGAAACTGTGTATAAACGGTTTTGATTGTATTGCCCTGCCTTTTTTTAGCTTTAAACTCATACGCCACTTCCCCTAATTGCTGAAACAAAATGGGTTCCAAACCATCTTTACGATTGGGAGTTGCACTTAAGCCCAACACATATCTGCCACGAAAGTTTTTGATAATTTGTTCAAAGGTTACCGCAGGAATATGATGACACTCATCCACAATAACAAAAGAGTAGTTATGTATGAGTTCAGGCGTATTCTTTAAACTTTGCATCGTGGCTACATCGAGTTTTCCATTGAGTTTGTTTTTGCCTTTTCCCAAATAACCAATCTCTTTTTTAGGGAACATAAAATATTCACAAAATCGCTCAATCCATTGGTTGAGTAGCATGTTTTTATTGACAATAACCAAAGTGGATGTTTGATGGATTTCCACCATTTTTGCTCCAATAAGTGTTTTGCCAAATCCAGGAGGAGCCACACAAATACAACTGTCATATTTTCTGATATTTTCAATGGCTTTTTTTTGTTCTTCTCGTAAAGTAAACACAACTTTGGGGAAAATCTCACTTCTATAGGTTCGTTTATCTTCAATCTCATACTCAACCCCATTGGTTTTAAAAAGTGTTTGAACTTTTTGTAATACTCCACGAGGCAGTTTTAAAAAGCCCTCCTCTTCTTCAAACGATTTAATGATTTTAGGAATATTATACAAAGGCTTTCGCAACCCCAATAAAAGTTTGACTTGTGGATTATCAAATGAAGCATACGATTTAAGCAGTGCCAACAACGATTTTGACATATGTTGTGTGGCAATAAAAAGCCCATCATACAAAAACATTTGCACAGTAAATGCAGGAAAAATCACGTCATTGTGTTTCAAAGAGACAGGGACATTTGAAGAATCAATAAGATGTTCAACTTCAATTCGCGATATTTTGATGACACTCTTTAGATGTTTCCATTGATTTTCAATAGGTTTGAGATGAATGGCATCAACAAAGATGGTTTTGTAATTTTTTCGATGCGTTAAAAACAGAGGTAAAGGGATGGGTTTTCCTAAGTTGCTTAAATTAGCAAACGCTTGATTGGGAAAAATTTCACCGTGTACTTGGGCATTTTGTAAGATTTTTTCACCCAATGCTTTGGCTTTTTTCGCTTCAATCAATGATGAGAAGAAAAGCCAAACATGATAATCATTAAAAGCCGTTAATTCATAATACCCATTAAGATGATATCGATTTAGACTCATTTGTAATTTAGCGACATCGTCTTGAATAATTTTTAAAACCAAAAATTTACACACATTTGATTCTAAAATGGGATAAGTGGCTAAACACTCTTTTCCTCTTAAGTGTGATTCGATGGCTTCATTATTTAAAGGCAGATAATCTTCTGCTTTAAAAGTTTGTGTAACAGGGAAAAAACGTTGTTGAGTTAAATCTTTGCTTTGCCATTTTTTAGCATATAGATCGGTACGTCCAATAAAAAGGGATTTAAACAATTCAATTTTTTCATCTTTGCTTAATTCATTTGAATGGGTTTGAAGTGATTTTTGAAGAAGTTCAATCTCTTCTTCGAGTGCTTGTTTTTGCTGTAAAAGAGAGTTAAGTCGTTGTTCTAAACTGTTCATACTGACTTACTGCTCGTTGGTTAGTTTGCCTTGAATACTCTCTTTTACATGGGCGTATCGACCACTAAATGTGTAGTTTTTAAGTTTGCCTTGTCCTTCAAACAAACCATTGGGTTCAATGCTTAAGTGGTTATATTTCAATTCACCTCGTACTTTTCCATTGGATAAAATGGCAATTTCATTGCAATCAATTTTGCCATCAATATAACCATTAACCGAAATACTTTGAGCTTCAATTTTTCCGTAAAATTCACCGGTTTTACCAATGACAACATATTTTGCCATAGAAATAACCCCTTCAAACTTTCCATCAATGTGAATGGTTCCGTCAGTTTTTATTCCCCCAATAATATGAGTCCCACTGGGAATTACCGTAGCTCCAATTTGTTCATGTGACTGTTTATCATTGCTACCAAAGATTCCCATTCTACTCTCCTTTGTGTTTGAAAAATCGATTCATAATTTTTAATATCCCATTTAATAAACGACCAGGGATTTAATATTTTACTGGCATATTTAACCTCATAGTGTAAATGAGGAGCGGTACTCGTACCACTGTTTCCACTCAATCCCACAAGTTGCCCTTTTTTAATGACATCTCCCACTTTTACTTTTGCCAAATCCAAATGGGCATATACCGTTTCAAATCCATAATTGTGCATGACCATCACCACTTTTCCAAATCCACCACGATCGGTATTTTGAACATATTTAACCACTCCATCGGCAGTTGAAAAAACAGATGTTCTCATCTTTGCTCTTAAATCAATGCCTCGATGAAATTTACGTTGTTTGCTGACAGGATGAATTCTATATCCATAGGCATCGGTTATAATGGTCTCTTTTAACGGACTTCCACTGGGAATGATTTGCAACATAAATGCTTTAAGTTGCATGTCCATTTTTGCCAAGGTTGCTCGTTGGATGAGGGTTGTGGTATCATCGCCTTTAACCCCAATTAACTCTTCAATGTCATCGAGTTTTGAACTTAACTCATCGATGTCTTTTATTTTATCTTTTATTTGCAAAGAATACAACGAATTTTGTGCTTTTAATTTGCTCTCTTTTTCCAAAAGCACTTTGATTTTCTCTTCTTTCTCTCTTTTGACTTCGTGAATGTCCTCTTTTAAAGCAGAAATAAACCAAAATGAACCACCTAAAATCAGTAAAACAGCGGGAACTAAAAACTTAATACTCTTTTTAATAAACTGATGAACATTGTATGATTTCGTACCATTAATATCCGATACGGTAATAATTAACCTATTTCTCATAACGCATCACTGTTTTCAAAAATTGTTCAACCACCGTAAATGAGCCAAATACCAAATACTCTTTTTGTGCTTCTATATGTGAAAATGTTTCTACGGCTAAATTTAGTTCGTTGCAAATGTCAAAAAGAATCTCTTTTTGAACCACTCGTTTATCGTCAACATCAATAATAAGCACTTCGTTAATAATGGGCTTTAACAATGTCAACACGGTTTTATAATCTTTATCACTTAGACTGTTATAAACCAATGATACCGTTTTGTTTTGGTTTAAAAACTCGTTCAAAATCACTCTTGCAGCCAAAGGATTGTGCCCGACATCAATGGTAATATTAGAGGCGATTTTTTGACATCGTCCAAAGAGTTGTACCTCTTTAAAGTACTCCAAATGAATGGGCAAGTTTAAATACTCTAACGTGCTTAAAACCAAGTTGAGATTTTCATGTAAATAAGAGGGAAATTGAACCAAAGAGGAGGTGTCATAGGTTTTTGCTTTTTGATAATTAAACAATGATGCAACTTCATAGACCTCCTCATGGAGTTGTCGATTGACAATCATGGTATTATCGCACGATCTTAGTTTTGTGGTGGCTATGTCTTTAATCGTGTTTCCTAAAAATTGTTGATGGTCTAAATCAATGGCAGTAATTAAACTTAAATCATTGATGACCACATTGGTCGCATCAAACTCTCCCCCTAGCCCTGCTTCTAAAACCAAATAATCCATTTTTGAACTTAAAAGCAAAGCAAGTAAAGTGGTGTATTCAAAATAGGTTAATTTTTCAACAACATATGAAGGCAATATCTCTTGCAATGTTTCATGGGCATTTTGTAAAGCCTCATCGGTGACATCTTTTCCATTAATCCAAATACGTTCATTGAATTTTAAAATATGAGGCGATGAGTAGTGTAAGGTTTCATGTCCCAAACAGTGTAAATGATGCGCTAAAAAACGCCCCGTACTGCCTTTACCGTTGGTACCTACAATATGAATCACATAAGGCAATCGCACATAAAGACGTAAAAACTCCCATGCCACTTTGATGGTATTAAAATCGATTTTGTCATAATACAAAGTTTTTAATGCTAAAAACTCTGCTAATGACGCCTTACTGCTGTGGGTCTTCATATTCACTGGTTTCTTCATCGTTAATGGGTTCTTTTCTAAACGTTTCAATGGCAAGTTTTGAAATGACTTCTTCTAGGGCTTTACTTGAAGCACTTTTTATGGCTTCAAATCGTTTGGCTTCAGAAATCTCATTTTGTCCATCAACGGCAAAATCATAGGTACCACTGACAGTTACACTGCCTTTATCTTCATATGAAGCATAATCCACTTTGATATTAACCGTTGCTCGATAGAGTTTTTCATACCCTTGGGCATCGTATTGTAATACTTGCATTCCCACTGAATTGAGTCGTAAAAAGAGTGTTGTATCGGCTTGATTTTTATTGTACACAAGCTTTGAGCCAAATCGTGATACTAAAATTTCACTCATGGCATCTTTGATGATAACAGAGTTTTTGGGGTCTTCAATGCTTATGTACATATCGACAAAAACATTGCCTTTGACTTTATCTTTGGCATAATGAGAAGCGGGTTTATATCCGCATCCCACTAAAAACAAAAAAAGAAGCGATATGAAAACTTTTTTGACCATTATTTATCCCTTAACAACAATATTAACTAATTTATTGGGAACTAAAATCTCTTTGATAATTGCTTTACCCTCAATATATTTTTGTGCCTGTTCTTTGGCGATGGCTAAAATCTCTTCTTGGCTTAAATCTTTTGCAACTTCAACTTCACCTCGTTTTTTTCCATTCACTGTGATTGCTAAGATCACCGTGTCTTGAACAAAGACCTCTTCTTTGAGACTCAAAGGTTTATCAAAATTGATTTTATTGAATAGGTTTTCACTGATTTCCCAACATAAGTGAGGGATAATTGGCTCTAAAATATTCGTTAAAATATAATACCCCTCTGCCCAAATCAAAGGATTATTTTGAGTTTGTAGAGCATTTAAAGCTTCCATAGAAGAAGCAATCAGGGTATTAAACGTATAGGTTTTACTGAACACTTCATTTGATTTCTTTAACGCTTCATAGATTTTTCTTCGAGCTTCTTTCTCTTGTGGGGTTAAACTGCTGTGGTCAATATTTTCAATTTCACTAATTAAGTTAAAGCCAACGTGTTTTGATTTTTGAGCAAATTTTTTAATAAATCGAAACGCTCCTTCTACCGCACTGTCATTCCACTCTAACTCTTTTGTAGGTGGCGCAGCAAACATCATAAACAATCGTGCGGTATCCGCACCGTATTGTTCAATGATTTTATCAGGGTCAACCACATTGCCTTTTGATTTTGACATTTTAGCCCCATCTTTTAACACCATGCCTTGTGTTAAAAGTCGTTTAAATGGTTCTTTGGAATTGGTGTATCCTAACGTATTGAGTACTTTGGTAAAAAATCGTGCATACAACAGATGTAAAATGGCATGTTCAATCCCACCAATGTATTGGTCCACATCCATCCAATAGTTGCTGTCATCTTTAGAAATAGCCTCTTTTTTCCACGATTTTGGGTTGGTTGCATACCGTAAAAAGTACCAGCTTGATTGAACAAACGTATCTAAGGTATCGGTTTCTCTTATCGCCTTTTGACCGCACACTGGACACGCACAATGTTTCCACGTGGGGTGATTTTCTAACGGATTTCCCTCACCTGTTATTTCAACATCATCAGGCAGTGCAATGGGTAAGTTCTCAATCTTTTCAGGTACCAAACCACAACTTGGACAATGCACAAAAGGAATCGGCGCTCCCCAATATCGTTGTCTTGAAACTCCCCAATCTCTGAGCTTATAATTGATTTGTTTTTTTCCAAATGAATTTTTTTCAAAATGATAGATAATCGCTTTTTTGGCTTCTTGACTTTTTAATCCTGTAAAACTTTCACTGTTGATTAAAATCCCAGGGGCTGTCAATGCCTCTTTTAAACTGAATTGTTCCTCATTTTCACTGACAATAACTTGTTTAATGGGTAAATCATACTCTCGTGCAAATTCAAAATCTCTTTGGTCATGCGCAGGCACACACATCACTGCACCACCACCATATGAATTTAACACAAAATTTGCCACCCATACAGGAATTTTTTCATTGGTTAAAGGGTGAACCACATCTAACTCTAAGCTTACTCCCTCTTTGGGCATCATTGAACGATCTCGTTCAGAGTGCTTTTGCATATTTTTAATGATTTCTATTTTTTTTGGACTTAACAACTCATTTTCAAGCATATACTGCACAATAGGATGTTCAGGGGCAATCGCAGAGTACGTTACACCATAAATGGTATCCGGTCGTGTTGTAAACACTTTGTAGTAGTTGAAGTTTTTATCCAACTTATACCGTGATTCCAAATCCAAATTGAACGTAAACTCCAATCCTTCACTTCGTCCAATCCAGTTTTCTTGCATGGTCAATACTTGACTTGGCCATTGGTTTTCAAGCAGTTTTAAATCATCAAGTAACTCTTGAGCGTATTGAGTAATACCAATATAATATCCTGGCATCTCTTTTTGTTCCACTTCATTATCACAACGCCAACATTTACCCTCTTCAACTTGTTCATTGGCTAACACCGTATGACAATCTTCACACCAGTTGACTGTCGTTGATTTTCGGTACAACAACTTCTCTTCATACATTTTGATGATAAACTCTTGTTCCCATTTGGTATAAAGTTCATCACTGGTTGCAAACTCTCGTGTTTTTGAAAAAGACAAACCTAAGGCATTAAGCTCTTTTCTCATATAATCGATATTTTCATACGTCCATTTTTTAGGGTGAAGTTTATGCTTAATTGCAGCATTTTCAGCAGGCATACCAAAGCTGTCCCAACCAATGGGGTGTAAAACATTGTAATCGGCTTTTCTAAAATATCGAGCAAACGCATCACCCAAACAGTAGTTTCTAACGTGTCCCATATGGATACGACCGCTTGGGTAAGGGAACATACTTAAAATATATTTTTTCTCTTTGTTGTGTTCGTCACTTGGCTCAAAACTGTTATTCGCATCCCAATAGGTTTGCCACTTATACTCTATCTCTTTTGGATTATATTGCATTAAAAATTGTCCTTCTCTTGACTTTTTGCACTCTCAATTAAAGCTAACGCAATTGAAAATATATTTGCAACTACAGCTCCAATTGCCAAGGCAATCGCCATTCGTATGTTATCTGTAAAGGTTAATACCATGAATGCAGGGATTAAGTGCAAGTCTGCAACCAATGAGCTTGCCAACAGTTCAGCCGATAAAAGATTTTTAACCCCAATTTTCAAAATGGTAGAAATGACGTTTACACCCGCCGCAATAAAGAGTGCTACCGCATTTGGTTCATACAAAAATCCAGCCGTTGTGGTTAAACTCATGAGTGAAAAGAATATATAGGTTACCTTACCCCAATCCATGTTTGTCCTTTTTGTTTTATTAAAGGCTATATTTTATCTAAACCTTGGTAAGAAAACGCTTTTACTTAAATAAAAAATTATGAAGCAGGAGGTGTTGAATTTTTATTTTTCAATGTCCGTATTAATTGATAGATTAAATACGTAATAATCAGTTTAAAAATCAGTTCTATGATAAAAATATAACTAAAAGAAGCTTGTAAATAGTGTACGGGAAAAAGATTGTGTAAAAGCAAATTTAATGTCAAATCATTTGTAATGATAAAATACATACCCGTAATGGCAATCAAACACAACCATAAAAGATTGGTTAGATTCCAAAAAATAAAGTTGTACACACATGCCCATAAGAAGACGGTAAAATAAAGACCAATAAAAAACTCTTTGGCGATACTGTCTTGTATTTTAATAATAAATGCCGTACTGTTTCCAACAAACATATATTCAAATAGGGTTGCAAAAATCTCAAAAACAATAATCCAAAAAATCACCAGTTGCCAATTTTGAGAGTGATTTGAAGTAATTTTATCAAACCGATGTTTTAGTTGTTCAAATTTGCTCATTGATGTACTCATTTTAGTTTCATTATATCAAAGAATTATAACTAAAAATAATTAAGTTTTATAAAAATAATTTTATGAGTTGGAAAATATGATGTCATAAACATCATATTTTCATTGTTCATTAGTGCATTACTCCCAATATTTCATATTGAAAATACCAAATGCCCACAGAGATAACATAACCAATTAAGACAGTCCACGCATATTTCATATGATTTGAAAAGGTATACACTCCTGGCATTTTACCCATAACTCCCACACCTGCTGCACTTCCAAAACTGATTAAACTTCCACCAATTCCAGCTGTTAACGTCACAAGCATCCACTGATCTAAGCCCATGTTGGGATTGGCTTTTAACACCGCACTCATAACAGGAACATTATCCACAAATGCCGATAAAAATCCAACGGCAATATTTGACCACGTTGCACCTAAGACATTGGGGTCATACACCACAACGGCTAACGATAACCACCCAATAAAATATAACGCTCCCACTGCGGCTAAAATACCAAAGAAAAATAACAAGGTATTGTTTTCAATTTTTGCAATGGATTCAAAAATATTTAAATGCGCATTGAATTTACGTTTAATTCTAATGGAATACAATTTAAGTAAAGATAACCCAAATAACATTCCCCACATTGCAGGAAAATGAAACACTTGATGTGAAATTACGGCTAATGCAATCGTCAGTACCCCAAAACCAATGACTATATTAGCCCCTGGCATTAGCTCTGGTTTTTTTTCATTTGAAATATCAAAAGAGGGTTTTTCAGAGGGAACACAATAAGAAAGCAAAAAAGCAGTCACCAAATAACCTATAAAAGAAGCGGGGAAAAGGTATAAAAAGTCTGTAAAAATCCCTTTTCCTGCTGTCCAAACCATCAGTGTCGTAATATCACCAAACGGAGACCAAGCACCTCCTGCATTAGCTGCTACGACAATATTAATCGCTCCTGGTACTAAAAACTTTACGTTGTTTTTATCAATCGTGATAAGTACAGTAGATAAAATTAATGCTGTGGTTAAATTATCCGCAATGGGAGAAATAAAAAACGCTAAAAATCCTGTAATCCAATAGAGCTTTTTGTAGGTATAGCCTTTTGAAACCAAATTGTATTTGAGTCGTTCAAATACTCCCATATGAATGAGTGTTTCAATGTATGTCATGGCAACAAATAAGAAGAAAAAAATTCCAGCAATTTCTAAAATCAAATGATTAATACCCGTATGCAAAAGATTTAAGTCAATGTCATTTAAAACATAATACAAACCAATCAACATAAACATAAATGTTCCAATAAACAAAGCCGGTTTGGCTTTATCAACATGATATTTATCTTCAGTAGCAATAAAATAATACCCCACAACAAATATAATAATGGCTAATACTCCTACCCAAGTCAGTGTGATATCAGGGAAAGCTTCAACCACTTCCCCTGCACTTGCAAATGTTGCTGATACAAAAAGTAAAAGCATTGAAATGAGTTTTATCATTTTGTATCCTTTTTAAAAAATTGATAAAAGTACACCAGCGGCAACAGCAGAACCAATGACACCAGCAACATTTGGACCCATCGCGTGCATTAATAATACATTTGAACGGTCATACTCTTGTCCCACTTTACTTACCACTCTTGCAGCCATTGGTACAGCAGATACTCCTGCTGCTCCAATTAACGGATTGATTTGATTTTCAGCAGAACTGAACTTATTCATAATTTTTGCCATAATCACTCCTGCAGCGGTTCCTGCACTAAAAGCCAATAATCCAATAATCATAATACCTAAGGTATCTAAGACTAAGAATTTATCTGCAGCAAGTTTTGACCCCACACCTAATCCTAGGAAAATGGTTACAATATTAATCAACGAGTTTTGCATGGTATCGGAAAGTCTTTCAACAACTCCGGATTGTTTTAAGAAGTTACCAAACGCAAAGGCTCCAATTAAAGGGGCAGATTCAGGTAAAAACACAATGGTTAACATTAAAATTAAAATAGGCAAGAAAAGATTTTCTAATTTATGCACTTTTCTTTGTTTAGGCATTTTAATTCTTCGTTCTGCTTCTGTGGTTAACATTTTCATAATAGGCGGTTGAATCACAGGAACCAATGCCATATATGAGTAAGCAGCAACAGCAATAGCTCCTAACAGTTCAGGAGCAAGTCTATTAGCAACAAAGATAGAAGTAGGACCATCCGCTCCACCAATAATAGAAATAGCCGAAGCACTTTGCAAGTCAAATCCAATAGCAACGGCACCTACTAATGATCCAAAGATTCCAAATTGTGCAGCACCTCCAAGAAGAGCTGATTTAGGGTTAGCCAACAACGGAGTAAAGTCTGTCATTGCTCCAACCCCCATAAAGATTAACAGAGGAAAGAATCCATTAGCAATACCCATATTATAGATAATGCCCAACATTCCATGTTCACCTGCTATTTGAGCCAAAGGAATATTAGCCAACAATCCTCCAAAAGCAATAGGAAGAAGCAACAAGGGTTCAAACCCTTTAGCAATAGCTAAGTAAAAGAGCAAGAAGACAATACCAAACATGATCAATCTTCCCCATGTTTGTTCAAAGGTTGTCATGGGTCTGGCATCTTCACTGTGTGCTTCTGCGGTCATTATATCATCACTTGGGTTGACAAAGGAGTATATCCCTGTTGTTTTATAAAAAGAGTCAATCAATTGGGTAATTGATTTCTCTTTATATTCATGATGAACTTCTTCTTGTTCTTGTGGCGTTACACTGGAAGACCCAGCGTAAGCGTTTACACTCAACAGCATAAACAGTGCTAACAGCACGGGAACAATTGTTTTTTTCATTCATTTCCTTTTTGTTGTTCATGGTGAATAACTGCCGTTATAGCAGCCACTTTTTGAGCCATATGGGAAGAAACATTCTGAGGTTTATTCACCTCTTGAGCCTTTTTTTCTGGTAGGGGAAAATATTTTCCGATCAATTTTGCTTGCAATTTAATGGCATAGACCATGATAGTTAAGAAAAGAAATACCACTCCCATTCCCAAGAACATAAACTTTACAGATTCCATCAGCACATTGGTTTCCATAACTCTCCTTTTTTAAAAAAATTAGTGTATTGTAGTTAAATAAGAAAAATAGTTCTTCTTATAAATTGCGTAATTTATTGTTTATTCGTGCTAATTTAATTGTCTAATTGTGTTATAATTATGTAATGAAAAGAGAGACGCTAAAACGACGCATTAAAATTGCCAATGATATTATGTATTATATCTATACCCACATTGAGACTCATATTGATATTGAAGAACTCAGTTACAATTTGGACGTGAGCAAATTTCATATGCACCGAATCTTTAAAGAGATTTTTGGCAAAAATATTTATGAAATGATCAAATCCATTCGTTTGCAAAAAGCAGCCAATTTGCTCTTAACCAATAACACCTCCACCATTTCTAACATTGCCAATTTATGTGGGTACAGTTCTCAATCTTCTTTTATAAAAGCTTTTAAAGAACGATTTGATGTTTCACCCAAACAGTGGCGACAAGGCGATTATAAAACCTACTCACACAAAATTTTACAACAATCACAAAAAGCGATGCAATCACAAGCTGACTTTACCCAACTTAAACCCACCATTGTCAAAATGCCCGATTTGCAAAGTTTTTATATCAGAAACAAAGGGTACAATACCAATATCAAAGAGACTTGGCAAAAACTTTACACATGGGTTTTAAACAATAATATAGAAAACTACACCCAAATTGCCTTGCTCCATGATAATCCCACCATTACACCACTGGGTGAGTGTCAATATATTGCTTGTATTGTTGTAGAAGAAGCGCTTGTTTTAGCTAACAATCGACTGCCCAATTTTAAAATATCCAATGGCGTGTATGCCAAGTTTGATTTTCAAGGAAAACACGGAGATATGCTACGGTTTATTCACTGGGTGTACCACGAATGGTTATTACAAAGTGAATATGAAACCACCACCAAACCCTCCTATGTGATTTATCATAAAAACAATTTTTTAAGTGAAGATAACACCTTTGATGTGAGTTTTTATATTTCAATTAATTTTTAGACACAAAGCTTTAAAAAATGAGTTATAATATTAAAATTTTTGACGGAGAAAATCTATGTTTAGTATGCCCAGTGGAATGGAATTAGGAATTATTGTGTTGGTCATTTTACTTCTTTTTGGAGGGAAAAAAATACCTGAATTGGCAAAAGGCTTAGGCAGTGGTATTAAAAACTTTAAAAATGCCATGAAAGAAGAGGAAACCCCTGCACCTGTACAACAAGTGCAAGAGAATACTCAAAAAGTAGAAGAGAAAACAGCGTAAAATTTTGCTCGTTCTTATAAAAACAGAACGAGCAAAATTTTCTTTTTATTTCATAGTAGCCAAAAACTCTTTGGGCAATTTTGTTACGACTTTTGACTTTTTAAACCCTTTTAAATCTCGTGAAATAATCACATCAATACCACAAAGCTCGGCACTGGTATAAATCACACTGTCTTCAAAATCTTTTCCACTATTTTGTAAAGCGTGTTGTAGTACATCTTTATTGACATTTGTAATTTCAAAAAGCAAAAGTAATTTTTGGATAATGTTATTGGCATTTAAAACTGTTGTTGTTTTACAAACCAAATAATAAATGGTTGTAATCGTCGTCGCACATAAAAATCCATTCACTTGACCTGATTCTATTTGTGTAAATATCTCTTTAGCCTCTTGGCAAAAAGGTTCTCTTTGCAACAATACATCAAGTACAATATTGGTATCTAACAGTACTTTCATAGATATTTTTCTTCTAAATAGGTTTTATAATCATTTTCATCAAGCTTAACACTTTTGAGAGTCCCATATAAAGAGTCGGTGATTTGAGTATTTTTACCTTTTATTTCATTTTTTTGTTTTTCTAAAAGCGATTTAAAGTAGTTGTTCACCAGTTTTGACACTGAAGTTTTATGCTCTTTAGCAAACTTTTTAACTTCTTCAATAATCTCTTGCTCTGTATAGAGTGTAATTTTAGCACTCATTGTTCATCCTTGTCGTATATTTTATAAAAATTTATACGACTATTTTACAAGATATTTAAAGGTTTGTCAAATTTTATTTTCGTCGTGTGTTTTGACGTATTGAGATAATGAGTTGGTAGATTAAGTAGGCGATGATAACTTTGTAAATTAATCCACCAAAGGTTAAATGCTCTTTTCCAGTCATTATTGAAAAGGGGTTTAACTGATTTGAAAAAACACTAAGACTCCAATCTTTTATAAAAAATCCATATATAACATAGAAAATACCAACATACCAAAATTTATTTATTTTCTCGTGTTCTATAATTAAATAACTTCCATATAAAAATGATAAAAATATAAATATATCAACTAATATGTATTCTAGCGTGTTTGTTAAAAGATAACAGTTAACATAATGTTGTATTACAAATGAAAAAGTAAAAGAAAATATCCAAAATAATGCAAGTAACCAATCTTGAGAGTGATTTGAAGCTAATCCGTGGATTTTAAAAATTAGCCATTCAAAAAGTTTTTTTTCTTTACCTTCTTTTAATTCATCTTCTCTTTTTTGCATTTCTATTGCATAAAAGTAATTTGATTCAATTATATTATTTGCTTCGTCAAGTTTTGCTTTTAAAATTCTTGCAGTTTTTCTATTTTGTATTTTTTCACATTCTATTTGTTTATTTTCAATATTCTTTATTTCAGAAAAATCTACAAAACTAAGGAAATTAGTATCTGAAAAATTGATATTATTGAATTTTGCTTTACTAAAATTTACCCCTTGATTAAATGTAGTAAATTTAAAATCATTATATTTACTAAATTTTGTATTATAAAAATTACAATTTTTACTAAAATTTGATGATATTAATTCAAATCGTTCTATGCTGCTTCTGCCTAAATCAACATTTCCAAAAAAATTTGTATTTTCAATTTTTAATGATTTTATATTAGGTGCATTTAAAATTAAATCATCAATGAAACTACAAAAAGACACTACAATACTATTAACTTTTGAACGCAAAGATAAATCAACATTTTTTTCAAAACTACAACTTTGAAAACTCAATAATCCAAAATGAATATTTGTTCCTATTGGTAAATAAAAGTGTTCTTTAATTATGCAATTGATAAAATCGAGTTCATTATATTTTATTCCTTTACACTTTGACAAAGTATCATTAATAATTTTTTTATTAAAAGTACAATAATATGCCCCAAATTTTTCAATTCTACAATTTTCGAATAACTCTATATCTATAATTTCTGATTTAATCTTAACGTCTTTTTTAAATTCACAATCAAAAAATAGACTTTCATTTTCAAATGTTTGACAGTTTGATATAGTTAATTCATTTTCAAAATCACAATTATTAAAATGATATGTTTTACTTGCCAGAAAGTTAAAATCATTTTTAAAAGTACAGTGTTCAAATTCTAGTTTTTTAGTTTTCGATAAAATATAATCGTAATTTTCTTCTATGCCAAATGTAAACTTCTTGATATTAATTTTTTTATTTAAAACTTCATTCTCAAATTTTATCTTTTCCATATCATTAACAAAATCACTATGAAAAAAGCCATTCAATACATTTAACATTTCTTCATTCTTATTTACAATTTTAAATATGTATTCTTTAAATTCTTCAGTTTTATTTTTATCTGTACAAATACTTTTTTCTAATTTATCTAAATCACTAATATTACTATGAATTGTATATTTGTTATATTCTAATAATTCTTTTATATCTTTAAATTGAAAATAATAAAAAATTCCTCCTTCTCTAATTTTATTTACCCTATGTAATTTCTCATTATTAAATTTTGATAATTCATTTTTAATTCTTTCTACTATTATATTTTCTAAAATATTTTTATCAACATTTTCAAATATAATTTTTATTAATTTTTTTTCGTTTGACATATTTTACTCTTTAAATTTAATACTTTAATATTATCACACTTTTGATTTATTCTCTTAAAAACCTAAAGGTTTCCGCTCTCTTACTTTGTATGGACAAAGTAAGCAAAACCACCAACGGCTGCGACGGCGAAGCTTCCTTCACTTATTGTTTTCTATTTTCTGCCCTGCAAAACTCACAAAAAATGACCATTTAGGTCATTTCTTTGCTCAAACAGTTTCGGGCTTTTCCGAAAATAGAAATCAAACGTTCAGCGTCTGTAGATGTTGGAAAGAATGGGATAAAGACATTGTCATATTTGATTTTCTAAGATTATAAACTTCTTTTAACTCAATTTACAAAAGATAGTTTTAATACTAGGAATTTCCACATCTGCAGGTGCCGAGTGTTTATTTTCTTTTTTTGAAACCAGCTTTTTAACTGTTTGAAGCGTTAAGAAAGGTGCTTAACGCACCTTTTAGTGAGTTTTAAAAAGCCAAAAAATGAAAATAATAAGCGAGGGAAGCTTTGCCACCGAAGCCGTGGTTGTTTTTGCTTACTTTTCGTCAATACAAAAGTAAGAAAGCGGAAACCTTTAGGTTTTCAAGAGAGATATTAAAATACTTACTCCACAAAAAAAGCCTCATCAAAATGATGAGGCTTTAAATAAAAGTATTAGAAACTCACGTTTCTATATTGTGCCTTGCTCATACATAGCTCTTAACTTCTCTTTCTCTTTTTGCCGTTTTAACTTCTCAGCCTCTTTGGCTCTAAAGTTTTCAATTGAGAATTTCAACTGAACTAAGAAAGTTGATGCGATAAAAATAGAAGAGTAAGTTCCCACAATAATACCTACAAGTAGAGTAAACGCAAATCCGTGAATAATCTCTCCTCCAAAAATAAACAGTGTAACAACAACAAAAAATGTGGTTAATGAGGTTAAAGTTGTTCTTGAAAGGGTTCTTGAAACAGAAGTATTAATCACATCTTCAAGTAAACCATCTTTTGAATTTTGGACATTTTCTCGGATTCTGTCAAATACAATAATTGTATCATTAATCGAATACCCAAGAAGCGTTAAAAGTGCGGCTAAAATATCTAAATTAACCTCTACATCAAATAAAGCAATGGCTCCAACAGCGATGACTAAGTCATGAATCAAAGCAAAAACCGAAGCTACGGCAAATCGATACTCAAATCGGAAACTTACATAAATTAAAATCATGACAAAAGACAATCCCAATGCCATGAACCCTTTTTCTCTGAGTTCATCCCCTACTTTAGGACCTACCATATCGATTCGTCTGATTTCAAAATTGCCTGTTGAACTTAAAATTTTGTGCATTTCATCACTCACATCGGTTGTAACTGAATTCGATGATGCCGTAATACGAATAACAATCTCTTCATCTGATCCAAACTCAGTAATAGAAGCATTAGCAAAGTGTGGTTTTTGTTTTAAAATATCTCGAATATTATCAATGGGTGCGGTTTTATCGTATTTGATTTGGACAAGAGTTCCCCCTGCAAAATCGATTCCAAAATTTAGCCCTTTGGTAAATAAAATACCAATTGAAGCCAAAAATAAAATCAAAGAAAGGGCTAAAAAGGGCAATTTATTGCCCATAAAATTATATGTTTTATCTGTTTTAAAAAATTCCATTATTTTACTCCAAACCAATTACCAATATTTTTAGACTTTTGAATTTTATTCATCAACATTTCATAAATCCCATGTGTTCCTAAAATAGCTGTGAGCATTGAAGCTAAAATACCAATTGAAATCGTTACGGCAAATCCTTTAACAGGCCCTGTTCCATACGCATATAAAATGACTGCCACTAAAAGAGTGGTAATATTGGCATCCAAAATCGCACTCATGGCATTGGCATACCCATCTTCAATGGCTTTTTTAACCGAAACACCCGCTTGAAGCAGTTCTCGGATTCTTTCAGTGATAATAACATTCGCATCCACTGCCATCCCCACGGTTAAAACAATTCCTGCCATCCCTGGAAGCGTAAGCGTTGCACCAAACATTGCCATAACCGCTACAATGATAAAAATATTGGTAATCAGTGCAATATTGGCAATAATCCCTGCTGTTTTATAGTACACCACCATAAAAATCATCACCATACCAAATCCTACTAACAATGCTATCATTGATGCTTGGATTGAATCTGCTCCTAAGCTTGGACCTACGCTTCGTTTTTCAAGTAATTTAACACTTGCAGGCAATGCCCCACTTCGTAAAGCAATCGCAACATTTCCCGCTTCTACTAGGGTAAATCCACCTGAAATTTGTCCACTTCCTCCACCAATTCGCTCTCTGATATTGGGGGCGGAATAGACTTTACCGTCTAAAACCACCGCCAATCGTTTACCAATATTATTGGCGGTAAACTCACCAAAAATTCGTGCCCCACTTGAGTTAAGCGTAAAGTTAATTATGGGTTGATTGGATTGATCAAACGCTACTTGCGCATCAATAATTTGTTCTCCATTTAAAATGGGAATCTCTTTGACCAAATATTTTTCATTGGGGTTGTCTGATTTTTCTAAAATTACCGCTCCATATAAAGCGGCTTGTTGAGGAGTCATAGAATAGACTTGATCGGCAATTTCTTCATCGACTGCCATCATTTCTAAATTGGCAGGTTGAGAGATAAGTTCTCGTGCGGCTTTTTCTTCTGCGGCACTTTTAATCCCTGGAAGTTCTACTACAATATCGGTTTCACCTTGTCGTATAACGGTTGGCTCTGCTAAACCAAATTGGTCCAATCGATTTCGTATGGTTTCAACGGCTTGTGAAACCGATAAATCTTTTACAAGCTCTTTTTCACTTTCGCTGAGTGAAATGAGATAATTTAAGCTACTTGGTTTTTGAATATCCAAACCTTTGATTTTGGATAACATTTCATCGACTTTTTTGATCTCATCTTCATCTAAAATATTAAATTCAACGGTATCTCCATTGATACTCAGTTCATCGAGTAATATATCTTCATCTTGTGCGAAGTATTTAATCGAAGAGGCATAACTTTTGATTTTAGACGTAACCGCTTCATCGGTATTCACGCCTAAAAGCATATGAAGTCCACCTTGTAAATCTAAGCCTAAATTGATTTTTTTCCCACTGTCGGTTTGTAAAAAAGATGGCATAGCAAAAACAACACCAAATATGATACTCAGTGCAAATATTATGAGTCTATAATTAAAGATTTTCAATTCTTTCCCTTAAGTGTGTGTAAGTGTGGTAAAACATCTAAGTGTTAGATGTTTTACTTAAAAAGATTATTCTAATACTTTTGAAACAAATTCTCTCATCAGTTTCATTTCTGAACCATCATGATTTTTAACCAATAAAAATTCTTCTTCAACTTTACTAATTTCAACCATTAAGCCACCGTGTGTTACAATCTTATCGCCTTTTTTTAAATTAGCCACCATCTCTTTATGTGCTTTCGCTTGTTTTTGTTGTGGTCTAATAATCAAAAAGTAAAAAATTGCAAACAATGCAACCAGAGGTAGTAATGAAGTCAATAAATCTCCACTTTGTCCCATATAATTTCCTTTGTAAGTTTTATTTATGTTTTTATTAAAACGGCTAAATTTTAACAAAACAAATATAATAAAGGGCTTGTATTGTGCTCTTTTTTTCAGTGCTTTTATCTATTTAGAGCATTTTGGTGTGCAAATACCTCTTCTTAATTCACTTTTAGCACTTGTGGCGTTTTATTTACTCTTAACTCTTCCTCGAAATGCCCTGTTTTTTGCGGGATTTTTTGTGGGAATTTTATGGTTTTATTGGGTCAGTTTCAGTTTTATTTATTATGAATTGTCCTATTTAATTCCATTGGTTATTTTGGGCTTTGCACTGGGGTATGGTTTGGTTTTTTATCTGCTTGCCCTTTGGAATACGATTTATTATCGTGTTTTTGCTCTTTTTGCTTTAAGTTTTATTAGCATTTTAGGCTTTAATTGGTTGCAACTTGAACTGCTTTTATTGCACTCTTATTTTGGCATAGAAAAAATTGATTTGCTTATTATTTTAGTTGCCATGGCTTTATTTGTTCGTTTTAAATGGCCGGCTTTATTGCTCTTAATCTTAGCCTTAAACATCAATTTTACGCAACCTATGTATGAGAAGCAACACCATTTGAATATTGCTATGCCTCAATTTAATCTTTCACAACATCAAAAATGGAACACATCCTACAAAGAAGAGATTATTGCGATGAATTTAGAAGCAATAGACCAAGCCATACAAGAGCAGTATGATTTGATTATTCTACCTGAAACAGCATTTCCCATTGTTTTAAATACGCATCAAACCCTGTTTGAAACCTTAGAAGAAAAAGCCCAAGAGATTGACATCGTTACAGGGGCTTTATACAAACAAGAGAACCATTACTACAACTCCACGTATCACTTTTCCAATTACGGTGTAAATATTGCCAACAAAGTCGTACTGGTTCCTTTTGGAGAAGAGATTCCTTTACCCAAACTCTTACGAGATTTTATCAATAACACTTTTTATAATGGCGCACAAGATTACTCCAAAGCCACGGCTCCGACTGATTTTGAAATTAAAGGGGTGAAATTTAGAAATGCCATTTGCTACGAAACCACCACTCATGCCATTTTCCAAGATTTAAACGATGTGGCTTTTATGATCTCCATATCCAACAACGCATGGTTTACCCCCTCCATTGAACCCACCTTACAAAAATTGCTTATGCAGTACTATTCAAAACTGTATGGTGTGACGATTTATGCCGTTGCGAATGGAAGCTCTAATTGGGTGATTGCTGAGTGATTGGTAAATGGTGAGTAGTGAAAAAAATCAAACTACTCACTTTTCACTATTTAAAGTTTCATATTTTTTAGTCTTAAGGCATTGACAATAACAGAAACGGAACTAAAACTCATGGCAACAGCTGCAATCATGGGTGAAAGCAATATCCCAAAAAATGGGTACAAAATACCTGCTGCAATGGGAACCCCTGCACTGTTATAAATAAAGGCAAAAAAGAGATTTTGTCTGATATTTTTCATGGTGCCTTTACTTAATTTATACGCTTTGACAATTCCATTTAAATCCCCTTTAATAAGAGTAATTTGGGCACTTTCAATGGCAACATCCGTACCCGTTCCCATCGCAATGCCCACATTTGAAGCAGCCAATGCGGGAGCATCGTTGATGCCATCTCCTGCCATGGCTACTATTTTTCCATTGGATTGTAAGTCTTTAATAACAAAGAGTTTATCTTCAGGCAACACATCTGCATGAACTTCATCAATCAAAAGTTCTTTGGCAACGGCGTTGGCTGTAATTTTGTTGTCTCCTGTTAACATTACCACCTTAATTCCATGTGCTTGTAAATCTTTTATCGCCTCTTTGGTAGAAGATTTTATGGGGTCTGCAATAGCGATAAGTCCAGCTAAAGTCTTATTAACGGCAATAAAAATAACCGTTTGACCATTTTGTCTGAGTTCATTGGCTTTGTCTTCACCTTTTTGTACATCAATATTTAAACTCTTCATTAACTTTAAATTTCCCAATGCAATGGCTTTGGAATCCACTTCAGCTGTGATACCTTTTCCTGTAAGATATTTAAAATTATTGGCACGGTCAATATTGAGCTTTTTTTCTTTTGCTTTTTTTACCACCGCATTGGCTAAAGGGTGTTCACTGTCTTGTTCCACACAAGCAGCAACTCGTAAAATCTCTTCTTCTTTAAAATCATTAAATTCTACAACTAAACTGATTTCAGGCTTTCCAACGGTTAAGGTTCCTGTTTTATCCACAACAACCGTATCAATTTTTTCCATAATCTCTAATGCTTCGGCATTTTTAATTAAAACGCCCTCTAAAGCACCTCGTCCTGTTCCAACCATAATAGAAATGGGTGTAGCCAATCCCAAAGCACAAGGACAAGCAATAATAAGAACCGCCACAGCATTCACCAAAGCAAATGCCAAACTGGGTTGGGGTCCAAAGAAATACCACACAATATAAGTTAATATAGCAACCATAACCACCGCAGGCACAAAATATCCTGATACCGTATCGGCAAGTTTTTGAATGGGAGCACGGCTTCTTTGTGCTTGTGCCACCATATCAATAATTTGTGCAATAAGCGTATCTTTACCCACATTAGTGGCTTTGATGAAAAACGACCCCGCGGTATTGACTGTTGCACCAATGACCTTATCATCAATATTTTTTTCAACAGGAATGGATTCTCCTGTAATCATCGATTCATCCACACTGCTGTTGCCTTTTGTAATTACACCATCCACGGGTATTTTTTCACCGGGTTTTATTTTGAGAATATCTTGCAGTTGAATCTCTTCAACACCTATCTCTTCTTCAGAATCATCGGCATTGACTCTTGTGGCTTTTTGCGGAACCAAATTCAGTAACATCTTAATAGCCGCATTGGTTTTAGAACGTGCTTTTAACTCTAAAACTTGCCCCAATAAAACCAAAGTAACAATCACCCCTGCCGCTTCAAAATATACGGGCACAAGACCTTGTGGAGTTTGTAAGTTTACAGGAAAAACCATAGGAAAAAAGAGTGCAATCACACTATACAACCATGCAACACTCACCCCCAAAGCAATCAAAGTAAACATATTTAAACTTTTATGAACAATGGAATAATACGCTTTAACATAAAACGTCCAACCTCCCCATAAAACAATGGGTGTAGCAAGAAAAAATTGAATATATTGAATCTGCTGCATTGTTAAATTGGTGGGCAGAATATTTTGGGTTAAGTCAGCTAACATTGCCAAAATAAACAAAGGGATCGCCAATATAGCACTGACCCAAAATCGTGTTGTCATTTCTTTGAGTTCACTGTTGTCCTCTTGATTTATATCTTCAACCCCCATGGGCTCCAATGCCATACCACATTTTGGACAATCACCAGCAGTATTACGAATAATTTCAGGATGCATCGGACAGGTATATTTTGTATTTTTAGAAGTAGCATTTTCAATAGAAGAGACGTGTTCATGTTTTGAATCTTTTTGTTTTTGATTCAAATACTGTAAAGGATTTTTTTTAAACGTATCTAAGCAATGAGCACTACAAAAATAGTACTCTTGCTTATGAAACGAAGTATGAAGCGAAGTATTTGAACTTACTTTCATATGACACACAGGGTCAGTGAATTGTTTATTTTCCATAATAAATCCTCGTATAAACTCAAGATAACCTGATTATACCATGTTCGTATGAAATCAACGTGTAATTTAGTTTTCTTATCATTTTAATGTTTTTCATAAATGCCTGTTGTTCCATCTTTATTTACATATAATATATTATACGCTTGTTTGGTATCACCTTGCTCCATACCAGGACTTCCAATTGGCATACCAGGAACAGTAATTCCAATAATATTGGGTTTTTCTTTTAACATCTTTTTTACAGCACTATAATTAACATGACCTTCAACTACATATCCATCAACAAATGCCGTATGACATGAAGTTTGTCCAATTTGTAAACCCGATTCTTGTTTTATTTTATTCATTTCATTGGTTATCACTTCTTTAACTTCAAATCCCTTGCTTTTCATTATATCAATCCATTTAGTACAACAACCGCAATAAGGCGATTTATAAACGGTCATCAATTTACCCTCCATTGCAAAAATAGAACTGCTTATTAACAATAAAAATAAAATACATTTTTTCATTTTTAATTTCTCCCTTTTATCGTAGTTTTTATTGATTCAAACTGCTCTTGAGTTATATCACCTTTTGCCAATCGTTTTTTTAAAATGTCCAAAGAAGATGGAGTCTCTTTTTTATCGATTGAAAATATTAAATAAAAAAGTATCGCCCAAAAAACAAACATCGAAAATCCATGAAATTGTGTCATATTCATAAAATCAAACATGCTAAATCCTTTTTTTCTTTTATTCTATCAAAGGAAGTGTGCAAGGAGTGTGAATTGTTAAATGGAAAGTTTATATTTTATAATAAAAAAGAAGTGTTCATTTGCTCTTGTGAATTGAAGAAATAAGCATACAAATATCACTTTGTATGCTTATTAAGTTTTTATCCAGAAAATTCTTCTGGAGCATAAAGTTCATCTAATAATTTCATTCTAGGGTCTTGAACGGAACTTTGTTCTGTTTTTGTTTCCTCATGAAATTTAGAATGCATTTTTTTACACTCTTGTAGATTCATCATAGCCATTTGTGTTGGCTTTCCATCTTCGGTTGAATGGTTCATCATTTTTCCCTCATGCATATGGTTTCCCGTATGATCTGAATTTGCATACAATGCACCTGCAAATACTCCTGCTATAATTAATGCCAATGTTACTTTTCTCATTTGTTATCCTTTTTGTTTTAATGTAAGGAAATTATAATCATTTAGAGTGTACTAAGAATGAAATATTTATTAAAATGAATAGACCAGTCGTGTTCTTAAATCTGTTGCATCTTTTGTGCTATTTTCATAATCTAAGATTGAATAATCAAGTTCAATTTTTAAATTTTTAAATGCACCATCAAAGTTATACGCTAAATTTAATGTTATCTCATCCAAATCATCATTGATTTTAGGTTTATCAAAATTTGTATATCGAAGTTTTGTTTTTAAATCTCCAAATTTATACCCCGCCCCAACTTGCCAAGCATCTGTTCCAGCTGAAAAGGCATCTACACCAGCTGTTTTTGTTGTAGCTGTATAATGTGCATAGGCACCTTGTCCAATACCTCTTAATACAGCTGCGTCACCATCTTTACCATCAGCAGAAGTATATCCTGCAAATAAATCAACTTGAGCAATTTGTACTCCAGCTTGAAGACCATACAAGGAGTTGTCTTTTGTTGTTTTTGCATCATAATTTGTATCATAATATTGAGCAGCTATGTGTGCTGGTCCAAAATTATACTTGGCATCTACATATAATGCTGTTGCAACATCTACAACATTAGCGTACTGAAACTGAACATCTAAATTTGGTATTGAACTGTTTTTAATATATACCGTATTAACCCCATTGTCTCCTATTTTATAGAAATTTCCTGGTTCTCCTGTTCCATCCGTTTGGAATTTTACAAAGGCATTATCTGCATATGTTGATTTATCTGTTCTTGTTTGATAACGATTAATTTTACCTGCGACCAAAACTGTATTAGGTAAATCCGTATTAACTACTAAATAAGCTTCAAATGATTCTTTAATAATTCTTGAACCTGAACCTGCAAGTAAAGGTGTTGAAATAAATTGTCTTCCTCCTTTAAAAGTTGTTTTATTATATGTATATTGCAAGTATGATTCAGATAAAACTGAACCTTGTGCATCCATACTTCCTTCTGTTTTTTTATCCTTATCGTCTTTACTTGTCACATGTGCTGTTTGTAATGTTGCCCCTAAAACTAATCCATTGTAAGAATCAGTAACATAATTTAAAGAACCTCCATTAGCCCAAATTGAACTATCATTTTTTCCTGCTCCATCAAAAGTTTGAGCATAATAAAAAGATCTAACATCTCCCTTAAACTTACCATTAGAAAATGCTTCAGATAATGTATCTGCTGCAAAAACATTTGCTGTAAACCCTGTAACTGCAAGTGCTGTTACAAAACTTAATTTTGCAATTTTTCTCATTTTTTCTCCTTGTTGTAAATTTATGTAAGATACCTCTTACATAAATAATACAAAATACTAACATACTAAAATGCAGTCAAAATGTAGTGTATTACATATATGTTTCACTTTCTTTTGTTAATATTGATTTATTATATTAGGACTCGTTATGAAAGTATTACTTGTAGAAGATGATATTGTTTTTTCAGAAATTTTATGTGAATATTTAACAGATTTAAATAATGAAGTTATATTGGCATTTGAAGGAGAAAAGGCAGAAGAATTAATTTTTTCTCAGCCCTTTGACTTAATCCTATTGGATATTCATATTCCAAAAAATAATGGTTTAACAGTACTGCAAAAAATAAGAGAAAATGGCTTTACTACTCCCGTTATTGTTATTACATCATCTCTTGACTCTGATAAAATTGAAAAAGCCTTCACTATAGGGTGTAATGATTATATAAAAAAACCTTTTGATTTTAAAGAACTTCATGCAAGAATTAAATATATTAAAAAACAGTATAAAATTGATTTTTATGGTACGATTAATATTGATGAAACCTATACCTTTGATTTTCAAAATTTAACCATATTTAAAAACCGTTCTCCTATAAAAATCCCTAAAAAAGAGGCAGAAATTGTTAAATATTTTCTTTGTAATCAAAACAGAGTTATTTCTTTTAATGAACTCATAATTAATATTTGGGGATATGAAATCGAGCCTTCAATTTCAACCATAAGAACATATATAAAAAATATACGTAAACTCTTTAATTATGCCTATATAGAATCCATTAAAGGATTAGGTTATAAATTCACTTCTAACAATAGTGAATAAAACTACATACTAACTGCATATTAATTTATTATAATTACTTGTCGAAATATAATCTGCATTATTCTAAATTTCAGAATTTCCTGTATTACAAAAGCGTGCGAACTTTTATTTATATTTCGACATTTTCCCATTATGATTTTTATTCAAAATACAAAGAAAATATAGTTCCTTTTGACAAAGTACTTTTAACATCAATCTTAATGTTATACATCTTACATATATTATTAACAATATTTAAACCAATTCCAAAACCGCCTTGTTCATTGGTTGCTCTAAAATACCTTTTATAAATATCCTCAAGTTTCTCTTTTGCTATTCCAATGCCTGTGTCTTTGACTACAAGTAACTGATTGTGTAATTCTATGTGAATTGAACCACCCATGTTATTATATTTGATTGCATTTGACATAAGATTGTTAAAAATTCGAATAAAATCATCTTTATTAATTACATAATTAAAATCTTCAAGTTCTGTTTTTATGGTAATCTTTTTTTTCAAAGCTAAGGGTTCAAAATATACTAATTGTTCTGTTACAAGCTCTTTTAAATTTTGTTTTTTCATAATTTTATACTCACTCTTATGCTCTAAAAAAACATAGGTTAAATCTTTATAAATTTCAGAAACGCGTTTTGCACTGAGTTGGATTCTTTGAATCTGTTTTGACGATAAAGATTCATTTTGAGTAGACATTAAAATCGCACTAATAGGAGTATTCAGTTCATGTGTTGTATCTTTTATAAAATTATTGAGTCGTTCTCTTTCATCTTTAATAGGCTTTAAAAAAAGTTTGGATAAGTAAATCCCAATTAAGGCAACACAAAAATAAATTACCATAAAAGAGATGATAATATTAAACCATAACTCTTTAATTTTGTTACTTAACAACTGCTCTTTAATCACTACATAATATATTCCTAGATGCCCAACTGTGGTATCATTGATATATATTATTTTATTTTTATTTACCGTGTATTGTTTTGAAAAATCAATTTCATCATCAAGATTACCGAACAGTTTTTCTTTGTTCTGATTATAAAATCCAATGTGAAACTCTTTAACATTTAAATATTTTTCTTTGTTTAAAGGAATTTTCTTCATTTCAGAGAAAATAATTTCAGATGATATTTTTTGAGAAATATTTTGTACATTGGATTTAATTAAATCCAAATAAAGAGATTTTTCATTTTGATAGTAAAAAAATGCTACTAAAATCATTAAAACAAAAGAAGATCCCAAATATAAAACAATAAATTTTATAAAAATCTTTTTCTCACTGCTGGTTAAATCGATAGCCTATTCCTTTTATATTGATAATTCTATCTTTACCAATTATTTTTCGTAAAGTTTTAATATATGTTCGTACGGTAGAGGAATTTGGCAATTCCTCATATGCCCAAACATTGGAATATAACTCTTCCATACTTACGGTTTTATTGCTTTTAATTAAATAATGTAGAATTTCACACTCTTTTTTGGTAATACCAATCTCTTGTTTATTTTTAGTAATAATCAAAGAATTCACATTGAAGAAAATCTCATCGGAAATTTTTATATTCTCACTTGGACAAAGATTGTACAAGCGTTGGATATTGTTTAATCGAATGTCTAACTCTTTGAATTCAAATGGTTTTTTAATATAATCATCACATCCTGCAATAAACCCTTTTTCAACATCTTCAATCATATTTAACGATGTTATAAATATTGCTGGTGTTTTAATACAACTTTGTCTTAACTCTTTTAAAAGAGTAAAACTGTTCTCTCCTGGAACATTGACATCCAACAATAATATATCAAATTTTTCACCATAAAGAACATCTTGTGCTTCATTGTAGGTATACACTGTTTTTACATTAAAATTGCGTGAAATAAGATGCTCTTCAATAATTTCACTTAAAATCAAATCATCTTCTAATAACAATATTTTCATTTTACTTAATCATCATTTTTTGATAATGTATTTTTAAGTTTTTCAAACTCTTCTATTGAAATTTCACCTTTAGCTAAACGTTGTTCCAAAATCTCTAATGAGGAGGTATTGGAACCTTTTTTAAATAAAGAAAAAAGTATAAAAATAAATATAGCCCAAAAAACAAACATCCAAATTCCATGAAAAAATGTCATAGAATGATTCATATACTCAAACATAATTAACTCCTTTTATTTAATGTGATAAATCACAATTTGTCATATTACCTTTTTGTTTAATCGCTAAAATATAAAATACCGCAGGAATAATAATTAACGTTAAAAAGGCTGAACTTATCATTCCACCAATCATGGGTGCTGCAATTCTTTGCATGACTTCACTTCCTACTCCTTGAATGTACATAATAGGAATCAGTCCTCCTAAAATGGCAAACAAGGTCATCAGTTTGGGTCGAAGTCGAAGAACCGCTCCTTTATAAATGGCGTAAAACAACTCTTTTTTTTCTGGATTAATACATTTCTCTTTGAGTTCTAACATCGCTTCATGCAAATAGACCAACATCACAATAGAGGTTTCTGCAGCCACACCTAAGAGAGCTAAAAATCCAACGATAACCGCAATAGAAATATTAAAGTTCAAATATTCTAAATAAAATATCCCTCCTGTCAAGGCAAAAGGCAAAGTAAAAAAGATAATAAACGTGTACGTCATATTACGTAAAGCAAAATAAATCAATAAAAAGATAATTACGAACGTCAATGGAATAATATACAACAACCGTTGCATTGCACTTTCTAAATACTCACTTTGTCCTGCCCATTCAAAATAAAACCCTGTGGGTAAAGTAATCTCTTTTAAGAGTTCTTTGGCTTCATCTTTATATTGTTTGGCAGAAATTTCTGTTTTTGGTGTAATATAAATAAAGTTTACATTCAAAGCTTTTTCTGATTTAATCACAGAGGGGCCTGTTTCATACTGTAAAGTAGCAAAGGTACTTAAGGGTTGGAAACCCAATTTGGTTTTAATGTGTAAATTATTGAGGGCATTAATATCTTCTCTTTGGGTTGTTTCATATCTCAAACTAATAGGATATCTTTCAAGTCCTTCTAAAAATGTTGAGATTTGACTTCCTGCAACTCCTAAAGATATGGTGCTTAACACTTCATTTTTAGTAATCCCATATCGTGCTAATTGTTCATCAAGTATCTCAATATTTAAATAATATCCCGAATTGATTTTATCAGAAGATACTGAAAGCGTTTTATCAAACTTTTTCAACTTTTGTTCAATTTGCAATGCCACTTCTTCAAGTTTTGCATGGTCATTTCCATAGAGTTTAATTCCTAAAGGCGTTCGAATTCCTGTTAAAAGCATATCAATTCGCCCTCGTATTGGATACGTCCAAGAGTTAATCAATCCAGCCAATTGAAGTTTCTCATCCATCTCTTTAAGCAGTTGTTTGTAGGTCATTCCTTCTCGCCACTCATTTTCGGGTTTAAACTGCACAATCGTTTCAATCATAGCAAGGGGAGCGGGATCGGTTGCTGTATCGGCTCGTCCTGCTTTACCAAATACCGTTTGAACTTCGGGAAAAGATTTTAACACTTGATTGGTTTTTTGCGTTAATTCTTTTGCCAAATCTACCCCAATTCCATAAGGAGTAACGGGCATATACATAAACGTTTGCTCGTTCATCATGGGCATAAATTCCCAATTGAGTTTCTTGTACACAGGGTATGCCACAATTAACGTTGCAACAAATATTCCAACTACAAGATAACGAAATCTCAATGAAATTTTTAATAACGGTGAATACAATTTGATAAAAAATTGATTTAACCAGTTATTATGTTCTGGCATGATTTTACCCCGAATGAGAAATATCATTAAAATAGGCACCAAAGTAATTGAAAGTATTGCTCCTGCAATCATCGCAAATGATTTCGTAAATGCTAAAGGAGAAAACAATCGCCCTTCTTGACCCGTCAATGCAAAAATAGGTAAAAAAGAAACTACCACTAAAATCAAGGCAAAAAAGATAGGACGCCCTACTTGTTTGGCAGATTTAATGATAATTTCAATACGCTCTTGGTTTGAAATATTCTCTTTGCCTTGCAAATATTTGTGAGCATTTTCCACCATAACAATCGTCGCATCTACCATCGCACCAATGGCAATAGCAATACCACCCAAACTCATAATATTTGAGCCTAAACCAAATAGTTTCATGAGTAAAAAAGTCAAAAGAACCGTAATAGGAAGTGTAATGATAATAATTAAAGCACTTCTAAAGTGGAATAAAAACAATCCACTAACAATCATAACGATGATACTCTCTTCAATCAGTGTATTTTTTAGTGTATCAATGGCTTTATCTATAAGCGAACTTCTGTCATAGGTTTCAACCACTTCAACATCCCCAACATGCAATGTTTTAAGTTTTTCTTTTACTGCTTTGATCACTTTATACGGATTTTCTCCATAACGAACCACAATAATTCCACCAACGGTTTCACCTTCACCATTTAAATCAGCCATTCCTCGACGGTTAGCAGAGGTTACATTGACTTGAGCAATATCTTTGATGGTTAAAGGGATAGAATTTACCGTTTTAACCGTAATATTTTCAATATCCACCACACTTTGCAAATACCCTCGTGCGGTTATCATATGCTCAAAACCATTTTCTAAAACAATTCTTCCACCACTGTCGTTGTTGTTTTTGGTTAATGCATTTTTCACCTCAGCAATACTGATATCGTATTGAACAAGTTTGTCTTGGTTTAAAGTGATTTCATAGTTTTTAATGTATCCACCAATAGACGCCACTTCAGAAACACCATCCACACCTAAAAGGGCAAACTTATAATAATAATCTTGAAGTGTTCGTAACTCTTGCAAGTTTTTGGTTTTTGAACTCAACGCATACTCATACGCCCAACCCACACCTGTAGCATCGGGACCAATTTGTACACTTGAACCTTCAGGAAATGTTCCTTGTAAACTTGAAAGTTGTTCTAATATTCGGTTTCTTGAATCGTATAAATCCGTACCGTCTTTAAAAATAATATAAATCAAGGCATTTTGAAAACTGCTCATGGCACGAACAGTATCAATATTGGGCAAACTCATTAAGTTTGAAATCAAAGGGTAAGAAATTTGTTCTTCTATGGTTTTAGGACTTTGACCTGCCCATTTCACTTGGACAATAACTTGGGGTGGCGATAAATCGGGTAAGGCATCAAGACTGGTATTTTTAACTGACCAAAGCGAGGCAACGGTTAAAATAACTGTAAAAAAAAGGATTAGAAATTTATTTTTAATGCTGTATGAGATGATACTTTCTACCATAATATTATCCTACCACTCTTCATCTTTGCTGTACAAAGAGTTGGTTACCGCATCTGAATCCAATAAGAAAAGGGCATTATTGATAACTTCTTCTCCCGCTTTTAAACCACTTAAAACTTCATAGGTATTTGAAGTTATACGCTTTGCTTCAATTTCAATGGGTTCATACTCTTCATTGGGAAGAGATAAAAAGGCAAAGTGTTTATCTCCTTTTTGAATGACCGCTTCTTTAGGCAGAGTCAATGTTGTTTTTTCTTGGGTTTGAACTATGATTTTAGCAAACATATTGGGACTTAATTGCAGAGTTTTATTTTCCACAACAAATCTTACCGATACAGTTTTGTTTTTTTCATCCACGATAGGATAAATTGTATCAACGTGTGTTTTAAAAGGTTCTTTGATGCCATCAATATATAACTTTGAAGACAATCCCTTTTTAATCAAAGGCAAATCATGTTGATACACTTGTGCGATAAACCACAACTGCTCGATATTCGCCAATTGCAATAATAGCTGACCTTTTTTAAAAGCACTTCCGTTGTTGATATTTCGTTTTAAAACAATGGCATCAAAAGGAGCATAGAAAGCAATATTGTCAAAAACTGTGTTTGAAGTTTTAATACGTTTTAACTCCTGCTCTTGCAATCCTAATGCAATAAGTTTTTCAAATCCACTCTTATAGAGTTTGTCATTGATAGTTTGTGTTACTTTTAACTCTTTTTGAATACTCACTAATTCATTGGAATACAGTTCAAATAAAGGCTCTCCTTTTTTTACAACCCTATAATCTTCATTGGCGAAAAGTTTTGTAATAAATCCATCAAATCGAGTCGTAACATCAAATACTCTGCTCGTATCCACGGTTGTTTGTCCATAAAAACTTTGAGTTTGAGTAATTTTTTCTTCTTTGACTTTCACCGTTGTTTTATTAAAAAGTTGCTTCACTTCTAAGATTTGAGCATTGGCTTGAAGTAAAAACAACGTGCCAATAACGATTGTTTGAGTTAAAAATTTCATTGGAGTATTCCTTTATTATAATACATGGCTTTTGAAAGTGTTTGAAAATAGTTGAATTTTTCATCGAGTAATAAAAGTTCATAGTTAATCGCTTCATTTAAACTGTTGATGACTTCTTGAGGTTTGACCTTTTCTAAACTGTTATACAACTCCATACTCTCTTGGATTTTTTGTTGTATTGGTAAAATAGTGGTTGTTAAGACATTGATGGTTTTAAGTGAATTGTCAAATTCATTGTTAAGAAGTTTTGTTTGTGTCGTAAACTGCTTTTCCAAATCTTTTAAACGACTGATTTCTTCATAGTTTTTTGATTTGGCTCTTAAAGCCTTGCTGTTTTCTGTTCCATACAGTGCCAAAGGTACTGCAATTGAAAAGTTTACATAATCTTCAAACTTGCTGTCTCGTTGAAAATACGCGACATTAAAACTCACATCGAGGATTTTATTTTCTTCTTCTAATTTGGCTTGAGTCATCGCTTTTTTACTGATAAGTTCTTGTATTTGAAGTTTTGGATGCTCTGAAAAATCAATCGCCAAAGGTTGCGAAAAATCTTCTAAATCCACTTCTAAGTGTTGAATTTTTTCTTGAGTAATTTCTTCCAATCGCAGATATAAATTTTTAATGGTCGTATCGAGTTTAATTTTTTGTAAATTGACTTTTGAATACATAATTTGAGCATTGAGTGCTTGTGTTTGAAGCACTTGGTTATTTTCATATAAATAGGTATTGAGTTGTTCTAATTTTGAAATATTATCTAAATAACTCTCTAATAATTTTGACTTTTTTTCTAAAAGGGCAATCGAAAAACAAAATTCATAAATTTTTGATTGCAGTTCAAGTTTTTTATCTTCTAACACAAAGGTTAAAATCTCTTTGTCTTTTAAAGCAATTTCTTCTTTATACTCCAGTTTATCTCCCATAGGGATAACTTGCGTTATTCCTATAAATTGCGCTTGCATCGCTTCTAAATCTCTTTTACTGACATCATCAAACTGAATATCATTGGCACCAAAAATTAGCATTGGATTTTGCCATTTTTTTGCCAACACAATATTTTCATTGGCCCCTACAATGGCTTTTTTTAATCCCGAAATGGTGTAATTTTTCTCATACGTTGTTTGCACTAACTCTTGTGGTGTAATCCCAAAAAGCTGTGCAAAACACAAACAAGAAAGTAAAAGAGATTTGGCTTTCATCAGTAGTTTACACTCCCTTTCACCATTCGCACTTTTTTATCGGCCGTTCTAAACTTAATTTGATATTGCCATGTTCCATTCATACTTAAGTTGATATTGGCTTTAAAAACACCGTTGATTAATTTTCCTTCATCTTCATACTCCATATAGGGCATTCCTGGCATTTCAGGCATAAAAAATTTAACTTTAATATCGGCGTTTTTCAGTGCTTCATTGTTATTTGAAACCATAATTTCCACTTCATTATTTCCCGTAACAAAAGGTTTTTCGGTATGCACAATCACTTTATACTCATCTCGTGTCAGCATTTCATTGTGATACGCCATACCGCTGCTTGCAGAACTGGCATGATTCATTTTTGAGTGATCCATTTGGGCATGTTCATTTGCAAACAACGCCGTACTTGCAACAAGTGATAATCCTATAAAGGCTAATTTAATTGATTTCATTGTTTTTCCTTGTAATGTATTTTTACAAGTATAATCAATGATGTGTGTATTGTGTGTGGAGTTTTTTTAAATATGAAGAGGGAGTTTGTTATTCGTATGCACGAATAACAAACCCTTTTTTCCCGTCATTTGAAAGTAAATTATAATTGGCATTAAATACTTGTGCTTTTTTTTGGGTATGAGCTTTAATCACCCAATTCGCTTCAATGGCTCGATGTTTTGCTAAACCCGATTGACTCAGTTTTTTCATGGTATCAATGGTATGTTGTGTCACTTTAAGTTTATCATAAATAAAACTGTTGGTTTGAAGATTTTTAAACAGTGTAAATTCTGTTTCATCAATAATACCAATAATCTCAAAATATTTGGCATTTTTATGTTTATCCACAAACGCTATAATGTTTTTACGACATTGCGAAGAAATTGAGTATTTTCCCACTTCCATATCGTAACATTTTGCAAAATCTTTAACTCGTTTTGCCAATGCCACTTTTTCTGAACTGCTTTCATAATTGATACTTAATGGCGCTTCACTGACACTTTCAGTTCGCTCTTTTAACGTTGCGTCAACGTTTTTAGTTTTGGGTTGAGACGCCACTTGAAGAGCTTGCTCTTTCTCTTCTTGTAAAGAAGCAATCTCTTTTAAAAAGGCCTGTTTTTCTTCCAAAGTCGCATTGAGTTTGGCTTCAACTTTTTTAAACTCTTCGTTTGTTTTATATTGAAGTTGTACACGATAAGGTAAATCTTGAAACTCCACATTTTGAGCAGTGTTTGAGGAGGGATTGCTTTGTGTTTTTTGGGGCATAAAATGCAGATATGTCAATGCCAATAAGGCCAAAATTAAAAGAGAATACGCGACATAATGTATACTATTTGAGCCAGTTTGTGTTACGGGGATTTCTTGATTTTCCATTCTTGTCTCCTGCATTGTGATAGCCTACATCATACCAAAAATTTGACTAAAACTTCGTAAGATACTTTTTTTTAATACGATTTAAAATGGCTTTTTTACTTAAGTGTTCATTTTCCAATTGCACTTCATACGCATAATCCAATATCGTTTTAAACACTTTATTAGGAACAAACCCCAAATCAATTAAGTCTCGCCCCATAACCAAAGGTTTTAAGGCACTGTTATGCACTTCAAGTTCTTGGGCTTGAGTTAAAAGCCAAGAAATGGCTTCATCGCATTGACTTTTGTCTTCTATTGCTCGCCCTTTGCAATCGGCTTGTGCCACCAAACACAAATCTTCAATATTGACTCGTTTTGCCAATCGTTTAATCGCTTTTTTTGAAGAGTCATCCCGATACAATTGAAAAGGAGCCAAATGGTTTTCAACAAGTTGCACAACATTTAAAATAAGTTTTTTATCTTGTGTCAAACGATTTAAAAATGATAACGTAGGAGTTACACCCTCTTTTTCATGTTTATAGGAAGTGATTTTCCCCTTGATGATTTGAGTGGTTGCAGGTTTTCCTAAATCATGACACACCACAGCCAACATCAAATACAAATTTCGAAACTCATCATGGGTTTTAAGTTTTGCCATTTCATCAATTGCCATTAGTGTATGAATCCAAACATCTCCTTCAGGATGATATTCAAACTCTTGAACACAGCCCATCAAAGCTTTTAGTTCAGGAAAATATTTTAAAATCCCTAACTCTTTTAAAAGTTCAAACCCCAAAGAGGGTTTGGCTGATTGCAACAATAATTTCTTGAACTCTTCAAAAATACGATGAGAAGAGAGCTCTTCAAGTAAGCCGTTTGTAACCATTGATTGACACAATTGAAATGTTTTTGCATCTAAACGCAATTCAAAACGTGAAGACAATTGAACCGCACGATAAACACGCAAAGGGTCTTCAATGAATGATTCATCTTTAATATGCCGTAAGATTTTATGTTCTAAATCGTGTAAACCGTTGTTGGGATCTAAAAAAGTGTGCGAATTAAAATCGTAGCCAATGGAATTAATGGTAAAATCACGACGTAAACTTGCCTTTTCAAAGCTTAAAAAAGCATCGCTTTGAACTTCAAATCCGGTATACCCTTTTGCAATCTTTTTTTCAGTTCGGGGTAAAGCAAAATCAAATTCATAGGTGTTGCTTTGCAGTTTAAACACACCAAAACTTTTTCCTACGAGTTTGACATTACCAAATTGGCTTAAAAGGGTTTGTATTTTAAGAATATCATTGCACCCAAACAGTTCAATGTCATAATCTTTAAGCGGTTTATTTAAAAAAAAATCCCGAACACAGCCCCCTACAAGTATAGGTTTAATCCCATTTTCTTGCAGGGTTTTTAAAACTTTTTCAAGCTCTAAAGGAATAAAAAATTTATTTTTTTTCTTTATAGACGTGTACATCAGTTTGAGGATATGGAATGGTAATACCCTCTTGGTCAAATTGAGTTTTTATGGTTTCAATTAGCTCAAATCGGACATCCCAATAATCAGGCGTATTCACCCAAGCTCGAACAATAAAATTCACTGAAGAATCCGCCAATTCACTTACTGCGATTTTATTGGCTTCATCTTGTAACACTTTTTCATGGGAAGCCACAATTGAAGTGAGCAACTCTTTGACTTTTTTGATATCATCTTCATACCCTACGCCAATAAGCAAATCCACCCGTCGTTTGTCGTGGGCATTGACATTAATAATACTGCCACTGGTAATACTGGCATTGGGTACAAGGATTTTTTGATTATCACCCGTTTTAAACTCCGTATTAAACAGGTGAATTTCAGTGATTGTTCCGCTTACTCCCCCTGCTGTTACAAAATCTCCAATTTTGAAAGGTTTAAAAAAGACAATCATAACGCCCGAAGCAAAGTTTGATAAAGAGTCTTTCAACGCCAAACCAATGGCTAAACCAGCGGCTCCTAAAATGGCTAAAAAGGATGTTGTTTCTATACCGACTTGTTTTAATGCGGTTAAAATAACAACGATCAACAACGCATAATAGATGATATTTTTAAAAAACACCACCAACGTTTCATCCAGCTTTGAACTTTTTCTCAAACCTTTTATGATTAAATTGGTGACTTCACCTACAACCCATTTTCCTACAAAAAATATTGCCAGTGCCAGAATAATATTCATTACATACTCTAAAATTGCATCCATGTACTTATCCTTTGTTGATTAATGTTTCTAAATATGATGCCGCTTTTGAAAGCTCAATTTCTGTTTTTTCCAGTGTTCTTCTGTCCACAATTTCAACTTGATTTTCACTGAGTTTTTTCCCCACAATTATAGCATACGGAAATCCAATTAGTTCAAAATCTTTCATCTTAAAACCAAAACGAGCCGACGCTCTGTCGTCTAAAAGGGTTTCAATTTTTTTGCTTTTAAGTTCATTATAAAGTTTTTCACCGGCAGTTAACTCTTCTTCATTTTTGGCATTTGATACAATAATATCCACCATAAAAGGTGCGGTTGCTTTTGTCCAAATACACCCTTTATCATCATGGTGTTGTTCAATCACAGCAGCAACAAGTCTTGAAACCCCAATTCCATAACATCCCATAATAAAAGGTTTGGATTTGCCGTTTTCATCCAAGAAATTGGCATTCATTGCAGCAGAATATTTTGTTCCCAATTGAAAAATATGCCCTGCTTCAATTCCTTTGGTGTAGGAAAGTTTTCCCCCACAACACGCACAGGTATCTCCTTCTTGAACGGCAACCAAATCAAAATAGTTTGCCTCTTTTAAAGAAGATAAATCACTGTTAATCAGATGATAATTTTCTTCATTGGCACCACATACCAAGCCTTGTTCATCTTTGATTTCTTGATCAATAACATAAGTAACATTCTTTGGCAAATTAAAAGGACCCACATACCCTGCACATAATCCCGCTTGGGCAATCTCTTCTTCTGAAATATCAATCAACTCTAAAGCATCCACACTGTTACACGCTTTGGTTGTTTCAAGTTCATCATCGCCTCGAATAAAAAAGATAACCACTCTGTTTGTATTTTCATAAATGGCTTTTTTAATAACGGCTTTAATGGTTTGTGCTTTAGCAACACTTAAAAAATTACTCACTTCTTCAATGGTTTTAAACCCAACGGTTTGAACTTTTTCCGTTTTTACAGAAAGTTCTGTGTTTTCATACCACGCATTAAAATGTCTTTTTTTACGCACAGCCGCTTCAATATTCGCCCCATATTCACAGGAATCACATACTACAATCGTGTCTTCTCCACTGTTGGCTAAGACATGAAACTCTTTAGAGCCACTTCCTCCAATGGCTCCACTGTCAGCAGCTACGACTCTAAAATTTAAGCCCAATTGAGTATAGATTTTTCGATACGTTTCTTCCATAAGATTAAATTCACGTACCAAATCCTCTTCATTGGCATGAAAAGAGTAACCGTCTTTCATTAAAAACTCTCGACCTCTCATAAGTCCAAATCGTGGTCGTGCTTCATCTCGAAACTTGGTATTAATTTGATACAAATGTACCGGTAACTCTTTGTAAGAAGTAATCCTGTTTTTGACCATATTAACAACCGATTCTTCATTGGTTGGACTTAAAACAAATTCACTGTTTTTTCTGTCTTTAAATCGCAACATCTCATGACCCATGGTATTAGCACGTCCTGATTCTTCCCATAACGACAAAGGCGTTACAAAACCAAATTGCACCTCATTGGCACCGGCATCGTCCATGGCATTTTTAACAATGGTTCTGATTTTGTCTAAAACAATTTTTCCTAACGGCATAAAGTCGTAAATTCCCGCACCCGTTTGAGCGATAAACCCTGCTCTAACAAGGTATTGATGTGACGGTAAAGTGGCATCGTTGGGAGTCTCTTTGGTCGTGGGTATAAACAGTTTACTGAATTTCATAAAACAATTTCCTAAGTATTAAATTTAATGGCATGTTCGCATTGGTGCAAAACATTAGAGTCATTTTGTAAGCCAAACACCGCTTGAATGGAGCCTAAAACCACATCACACTCTGATTTTTTAGCAATATCTTTGAGTTGAATGATGGGTTGATGTAAAAACTCATTTAAAACCGTTTGGCACAATTTTTTGATATTTTCTTCATTGGAACCATCTACAAAGCCTTTGGCGATGGCTAAAGCAACACGTTTTTCAATCACATCATTGGCTTTTATATAGAGATTTTTCACCACCGGTTCAATCTCTAAAGATTTTAACCAATCAAAAAACTCACTGCTTTGCTGATTCACAATCAAATAGGCTTGTTTGGCTTTTTGTGCTCGTAAACTCATATTTTCATTGACAATATCTTGTAAATCATCCACCGCAAAAATTTGCAAATGAGGACTTTTTATTTCATCAATATCTCGAGGCACAGCAATGTCAAACCAATATCGGTTGAAATCACACTCTTGCACCATATTTTGTTTAATAATGGGATAAGGGGCAGAAGTGGCACTGATTAAAATGGGCAATTGATTTAAAAGTTGGTTAATGTTTTCATAGGGTTGTACATCAATGGGTTTTTCAAATGTACTTGCAAGCAGTTTGGCTTTTTTAAGATTTCGACTGACTAACACCACATCAAATCCTGAAGCCAACAGATGTTTTACAGTCAGTTCACTCATTTCACCCGCACCCACAACTAAGGCTTTAACCCCTTCATTATTGGGAATTAGACTTTTGGCTTTTGCAACAGCCGTGCTGGCAACAGAAACAGAACCTGTCCCTAAACTCGTAGCTGTTCGTACACTTGCCGCACATTTAAACGCATAAGTCATCGCTCGTGTTATGCCTTGAGAACAGTACCCTTTGGCTAAAGAGAGACGATAGGCATCTTTTAATTGCCCTACAATTTGTGTTTCACCAATGACCAAAGAGTCTAAGGCTGATGCTACTGTAAAGAGGTGATGAATCGCCCCTGAAGTTTCATAAATATTAGCTCGTAAGCTTAAATCTTCATAATCCAGTTCCGAATATTTTGCCAACGTTTTTAAAATAATCTCTTTGGCTTTTTCAATGTCATTCACCGTGGTAATGATTTCAACCCGATTACAGGTTGATAAAAGTACAGCTTCTTTGATGATGGCGTTATCCAAAATCGTTTTTAAAAAAGTTTCTCTGGCATTGTCATCTGAGAATGCTAACTTTTCACGCGTATGGATATCGGTATTTTTATGGGTAAAGCTTATACTCAAGTAACTCATTTTTAAAACTCTCTTTCTATCATCGCTTTCATAATCATCACAAGGTCAAGAGTATTTTCATCTTTCAACGCTTCTATGGCTTCATTGCCAAGGGTTTTAGCTTGTAATATGGCATCTTGCAACGCATGAGTTGTGTTCATTTGCTCTTTTATCCAAGCGATTTCTTCTTGACGTAATGATTTTTTATACATCGATTCTAATTTTTGTTTATCTTCAATTCGTTGGTGTAAAAATAAGTAAGGAATAGTTACTTTGCCTTCAACAAAATCAAGCATGGCGGGTTTTCCTAATGTACTTGAATCTTGAGTAATATCTAAAATGTCGTCAATCATCTGGAAAGCCAATCCCAGATTTTTTCCGTATAAGGCATATTTTTCTTCATCTTTAGAGGCTAAAATAGCTGCCGCACGAGCAGAAGCTTCAATCAAAGAAGCCGTTTTTTTATAAATCATATCCAAATATAAATCATAATTGCTGTTAAATTTTTGAGTTAAATCCACATCCAACATTTCACCAATACTTAAAAGTGTAACCGCATGAGAAACCGTATGGGCAATACGTTTATCCATTTGTGAAAGTTCCGTAAATGCTTTTGAGTACAAGATATCACCAAACATAATGGCCGTTTTATTGTCAAACAAAGCATTTACTGAAGGTTTTCCCCTTCGTGTGTCCGATTCATCAATCACATCATCGTGCAATAACGATGCCGCATGAATCATCTCAACAATGGCACACAACTTTATGGCTTCTTCATTGATTCCTGCGATTTTCAAAATTAACTTACTTCGTAACATTTTTCCTGTTGCAAGCAACTCCAAAAGTGCCAATGATTTGGCATCATTGCACTCTTGAACAAATGTTTTGATTTGGTTTTTAACTAAACTTAACTCTTCCACGCCCAACCTTATGAATCTAATCTACAAATAATTTCACCCGTAAACTCAACATAAAGTCCTTTTTTCATACGAGCCACCTCATCGGCGTTTTCGTAAGTGTATTGAGCAATGTGTTTATTAATATCATACTCTTCACCTTGTCCTTGTGAAAGCATTAACTCCATGGCGGCATATCGTTCTATGATTTTATCCATCTCATCTTCAACCACATCGGCACTTGCTTGTCGTGTTATATCAAAAAATTTTGACTTAGGACTTCCCATAAAAATGTCATCTTCATCTTCTGTAAACCAATCTTTCATGTAACTCATTTTCTACCCTTTTTTTATACCATATGAAGCATATCACTATTTAAAATGTTTTGCCTTGATTTTAATTAATTTTCCAATCGAACACGTACGGATTTGGCATGGGCACTTAAGCCTTCTGTGTCTGCCAATAACGCACACGCTTCACCCAATTCTTGAATGGCTTCATGAGAAAAACTAATGATTGAACTCTTTTTCAAAAAGTTTTCCACATTTAAAGGGCTATAAAACTTTGCGGTACTGCCCGTTGGCAAGGTGTGATTGGGTCCAGCCATATAATCTCCAATGGGTTCAGGGGTGTTTTGTCCTAAGAAAATAGCACCTGCGTGTTTGATTTTTGCCAAAAGTTCAAACGGATTGTGTGTCATAACTTCTAAATGTTCTGGTGCAATTTCATTCATTAATTCAATGGCTTCATCCATTGACCTTGCCACAATAATTGCCCCTCTCTCATCGATTGATTTTTGGGCAATGGCTTTTCGACTTAAAGTTTTTAAATATTCATCCACTTCAATGCTGGTTTGTTTTGCAATCTCTTCACACGTTGTAATCATAATAGAACTTGCCATTTCATCGTGTTCTGCTTGTGAAAGTAAATCAATGGCTAAATATTTAGCATTGGCACTGCCATCACTTAAAATTCCAATTTCACTGGGACCTGCAATCATATCAATATGCACTTCTCCAAAAACCAATTTTTTCGCCGTTGCCACAAAAATATTGCCAGGGCCTGTAATCACATCCACTTTAGGAATGGTTTGCGTCCCATATGCCATAGCAGCAATGGCACTGGCACCTCCCACTTTATAGGCTTTTGTAATTCCACACAAATGACACGCCGCTAAAAGCAATTCGTTGGGTTCATTGTTAGGAGTGGGCGTACAAACAACTATCTCTTCAACCCCTGCAACAATGGCAGGAATGGCATTCATCAATAAACTGCTTGGATACGCTGCTTTTCCACCAGGGATATACAATCCCGCACGATCAACAGCAGTAACCTTTTGCCCTAAAATCGTACCGTTTTTTTCAAAATCCATCCAAGATTTTGGCAGTTGCTTTTCATGGTAGGCTTTAATTCGGTCATACGCCAAATGCAAAGCACTTCTAAGATTTGTATCCAATTTATCGTACGCTTCTTTCATCGCACTTGGTTTAATTTGTAAATCTTCATCACTTTTGACAACCCATTTATCAAACTTTTCTATGTGTGTTTTAAGGGCTTCATTTTTATGTTCAATAATTTCATCAATAATTTGAGTTACGATACTTGAAACTTCTTTGATATCGGTTTTAGCTCTGCTTAAAATTTGTTCAAATTCTGCTTTAAAATTAGCGTCATTGGTATTAATTATTTTCATAAGTATCCTCTATTTTATCTTTTTTAGTATCTCTTTTACAATGTCATCGGTTTTTTTATTTTCAACATCAATAACAATATCTGCAACGGCTTCATAACTTGGAACTCTTAATTTAAAGAGTTTTTTGGCTTCTTTTAAATCCTGTAACAAAGGTCTTTTTTTGAGCTTATTTTTGGCATTAGGGGCACTTTTAATTCGATGAATAATGCCATCAAAAGAGGATTGCAAATAAACAATCGTACCCAGATTTTTAAAATTGGGTCGTTTAAAAAAACCTCCTCCCACAGAAATAATCGAATTGCTTACACTTTTTTCTATCCAATTCGCACACTCTTGCTCAAGGTTTCTAAAATACTCCTCACCCTCTTTTGCAAATATTGTTTTGATGCGTCTGTTTTGTAAACTCTCTATTAAATCATCGGTATCCACAGCAAATCTGCTGGAGTGTTTTGCTAACGCTCGAGCAACGGTGCCTTTTCCAACACCCATAAAACCCATTAGTATAATATTATCTTTTTTCATAGGAAAGGATTATATCTAAATTTGTGTAAAACTTTATGAAAGAGGCAAAGTAATCGTAAAAATTGCCCCTGTGTATTGATGATTGTCATACACAAAGGTTTGGTTTTCGACTTCAATTTTACCCTCCATATGATCTTGAATAATTTGATGGGTCATATAAAGTCCAATACCCGTGCCATTGCTTTTATATTTGGTGGTAAAATAAGGTTCAAAGATTTTTCCTATGACCTCTTCTTTTATCCCACCGCCATTGTCTTTAATGGAAATAATGGCATGTTGATTTTCTTGATAAATATTCATAAAAATATATTTGTTGTAATTTTTGTTTTCTAAAGCATCTTTGGCATTATAAAAGATATTTAAAATCGCTTGAATAAACTCATTTTCATAGTTTTGAATACTAAACGTTTCAATTCGTTCAAATACCACTTCGATGTTATAAATTTTACACATTCCCTCAAGCAGTTTAAGGTTTTTCTTAATGGATTGCTCAACATTAAAAAGTTTTCTCTCTTTCTCACTTTTAAAGAAATTTCTAAAATCATCAATAGTTTTAGACAAATGTTGTACCGTATCGTTTAAAACATCCAACTCTTTGATTGCCTCTTTTTCTTTAAACTCTCCAAATTCTATTTGCAGTTTTAAGCCTGTTGCTGTGGTACTGATGATATTTAAAGGTTGTCGCCATTGGTGCGCAATATTGCCAATCATTTCACCCATGGACGCCATTTTGGTTTGTTGTACCAGCAATTTTTCTTTGTTTTTGATTTCACTGATATCAATTAAAACCGAAACTCGCACTTTTTTACCATTTAACATAATATTAGTGCCTTGAGCAAGAGCAGGAAAAGCTGTACCATCTTTTCGCAGAGCTTTAACTTCATAAGGAAGAGTGTTTTCTTTAAACTTTTTTTGAACATCCGCTAACGATTGAATATGGGCAAAAGCCGATATACTTAAGCCTTTCATCTCCTCTTTTGAAGCATATCCAAACATTTTAACGGCCACTTCATTGACGTCAACACAAATTTTTCCCTCATAAATAAAAACCGCATCAAGCATACAATCATAAATGACTTCAATGCTTTTGAGTGATTTTTCAAGTTTCTTTTTGGTCTTAACCAACTCTTTATTGATAACTTCTAATTGCAGTGCTTGTTTTTTGACTTTTTGATTGTATTGCTGTAAATTACGGTTTCGATGAATAACCAATGCCATAATAATCAGTAAAACCACAGCAATTTTAATGGCTAAATCGTAATCGGTTTTTTTGTCGTATGCCACAGAAATCCATTGGTTAAAAATGGCTTGAGACTCTTGTGGCGTCAATTGAGCAATGGCTTTTTCAAAAATATCAAAAAGAATTAAATCATCGTTTCTTACCCCAATGCCTAACTCCCAAGTTTCATCAAATTTTCCTGCAATTTTAAGTTCGCCGATATATTTTTTTTGCAGTTCATACCCTACAGTAGCTAATGTTCCTACAAAACCAAACAGTTCGGCATTGGCAACTTTTTTTAACCCCTCTTGGATATTTTCAACTTCCACGAGTCGGTTATGAGGAAATTTTCGTTTTAACAATTCAGCAAAGGCATACCCCTTTACAATCCCCAATGTTTGGGTATTAATAATATCTTCCACATTAGGAATAAACAACGTATCTAATTTTGTAGCAACCACCAAAGGAAAAAACATATACGGCTTTGTAAAATTCATGTACTCCAAACGACTGGGCGTACTCATAGCCAATGAAAAAATATCACACTTTCTCTTTTGTGCAAAAAGCAAGGACTCTTCCCATGTTTGTGTAGGAACAAGCACAATAGGAATGCCAAACTTGTTCTGAAATATTGCCATAAAATCCGCTGCCATTCCAATGTGTTTACCTTTTTCTATTTTTTCATACGGCATCCAATTGGGGTCAACACACATCGTAATGGTCTTTTTTTTATTGAGGTATTCTTGATATTCTGAAAAATCATTACTGTTTTCAGAGGATGTTTTTGCCAGACCCATGACGAAAAAAGCAAGAAAAAGTATCATGATTTTCATAAACAATACCACCACTAAAAAATAAATTAAATGATTATATCTTTATTTGACTAAAATTAAAAGTAACTTTTACGAGCATATCGTTGAAGCATCGTAACATTACCTAAAATCCCACCTTGATGCACATATAATATTTTCTTATACGGATTGTTGCGTAAATAGTTTTGTAAAACGATAAAGCCCAAAGGGTCATACAATAAATCAAACTCAATGTGGGTTTGCTCTTTTAAATTTTTATACATGCAGTAAAACTCTTTATACAATTTTCCAAAATGGTATTTTTTATCCCTATTTAAAATCGTAGGAAACGTCATTGGCTCTTTTTCTAACAGCTCAAATTGTTTTTTTAAATACGTCTCATCTCCCACACAAGCACACGTTAAAACCTTAAAAGGAAGATTTTTTTGTAAAAACAGTGCGGTTGTTCCTGTGCCACTGGGAAGAAATATTTCAAGTTCGTCAAGCCGATGTGTTTGTGCAAACTCTTCAATCTCCAAAGCCAATTTTTTAATCCCAAACTCTGCTTCTTTAAGCGCTCCCCCTTCTTGTATAAATAGCGTATCTTCCTCAAATTTTTCAGGCTCACATTTGCCTTGAATCAGCCTCATGCCATTGTCTAAAGCATTTTTATAATTTCCCATGGGATTTTGGGCTAAAAAGCCAGAAACATGATCCGTATAATAGATAAATTCCCACTTTTTTAATCGGCATAACACACTTAACGAGTACATGGCATTGGATTGATTGGAACCATGACTGATGACTTTTTTTATAGAAGGAAAATCATGTTCCAAAAAGTACAGAAATTTTCTGGCTTTATTGCCACTAAAATCGTGGTGGAGCAAATCATCACGTTTGATAAAAATCTCAAATGTGTTAAAATTTACTTTTTGGACAGGTGAGTTTATAATTTTCATAAGAACATTATACTACAATTAGCAAAAATCATTGAGGATGTTTTATGGATTTATTGACCTATATTGAAAAAGGTGGGGTAATTGTTTATTTGCTTATTGCCTTAAATATTATTGGATTTACCATTATTATTTGGAAATTCCTAACTCTTCCTCACAAAGAAAAAATTACCTATAAAATTTTACGAAAACTCAATTTAGCCAAAAATATTGATACTCAAATTGAATACGAAATCAAAAAACTCGAAACCGGACTTAATTTGATTAAAAATATTGCATCGGTTGCTCCCTTACTGGGATTGTTAGGAACTGTGGTGGGAGTATTAAAAGCCTTTGAAGCCATAACTGCCAATGGCTTAGGAGATCCTACTATTTTTTCAACAGGAATTTCTATCGCACTTATTACCACAATTGCAGGGCTTATTGTTGCTATTCCTCATCATATTTGTTACAACTATTTTATTGCCGTATTAGATGAGTTGGAGTTAAAAGCCAAAAAAGAGGCCTCTGAAATTAAATGAAACGACGAGAAAAACTCAGTACCGATTTAACTCCTTTGGTGGATGTTATTTTTATTTTATTAATCTTTTTTATTGTCACTTCTGTCTTTAAAAAAGATGAACTTGCCCTTATTTTAGATCTTCCCAGTTCCAATGCAAAAGAGTCACAAATTGAGCAAAAAGAGATTACGATTGAATTGAGTGAAACAAAAATTGCCTACAAAGGCAAAGAGATTGAACTTGATGATTTAAATTTAGCACTTCGATTGATTAAAAATAGAAATGATGCGATTATTTTAAGAATTGATAAAAATGTTAAATATGAACGCGTGGTTAAACTGTTAGATTTACTTCAAGCACATAACTTAAACAATTTGGCACTCATAACCAATGAGTAGTTGATTGTTGGTTAATAGTTGATAGCAATTTTGCCATCAACCATAAACCATCAACTAATTTTTATTCAGACACTGTAAATCTGAAAAAGCCGTTTCAAGTCTTGCTATCATAGACTCTTGACCCGCTCGTAAAAATTTTCGTGGGTCATAGTAGTTTTTATTGGGTTTGTCTTCCCCTTGAGGGTTTCCAATTTGTCCTTGCAAGTAGTCATGGTTTTTGGCTTCATATCCTCGAACACCATCCCAGAAAGCCCATTGCGTATCGGTATCGATATTCATTTTTACTACGCCATAACCAATGGCTTCTCTTATTTCACTCAACAATGAACCCGAACCACCATGAAAAACAAAATTGACGGGTTTGTCATGGGTGTTAAGTTTATTGGCAATAAATTTTTGAGAGTTATCTAAAATAATGGGTGAGAGTTTTACATTGCCTGGTTTATACACCCCATGAACATTTCCAAAACTTGCAGCAATGGTAAAATGAGGACTGACTTGATTTAATTGCTCATACGCATAACTGACTTCACTGGGTTGAGTATATAATAAGGCATTATCTACATGAGAGTTATCAACACCATCTTCTTCTCCCCCTGTAATTCCCAATTCAATTTCAATCATCATATCAATGGCTGACATGGTTTTAAAATACTCAACGCATGTAGCAATATTTTCTTCTAACGTGTCTTCACTTAAATCCAACATATGTGAGGTATAAAGAGGTCGTCCCGTTCGCTCAAAATGATTTTTACCGGCAACCAATAAACCATCAATCCAAGGTAGTAATTTTCGTGCTGCGTGGTCAGTATGTAAAATAACAGGAATCCCATAAGCAACGGCCAAAGTATGAATATGCACCGCTCCACTAATTGCCCCTAAAATTGCTGCATCATCACTTTTTAAACCTTTACCGGCAAAAAAAGCAGCTCCTCCGTTTGAAAATTGAACGATAACAGGAGATTGCGCTTTTTGTGCTGCTTCCAGTACAGCATTGGCAGAATCTGTTCCCACCACATTGACGGCTGGAATAGCAAAGTTGTTCTCTTTGGCATAGTTAAATAATTTGTGTGCTTCGCTTCCGCTTAAGACACCTGGCTTAACAATATCTAATACTCCCACGTTTTAACTCCTTACTTGATTACGATTTTTGCAGATTCTTTTAATTTAGCCACCACATCTTTAATATTGTTTCTAAATTTTTCTTGAGTAAGTACTTGTTTGATTTGCTCTTTGACTTCATCAAAATTTAATTTTTTTGAAGGAGTTTTATCTTCTAAATAAATCACATGATAGCCAAATTGTGTTTTTACAGGCGTCTTAGTATATGTCCCTTTTTGTAAAGCCGCCGCCGCACTTGAAAATTCTGGAACCATTTGATTGGCAGCAAATTCACCTAAAGAACCGCCATTTTTACCTGTAGGTCCTGTTGATTTTGTTTTCGCCAATTCAATAAAAGATTCCAATTTATTTTTAGAAGCATCCAGTGATTTAATCACGGCTTTGGCTTCATCTTCACTTTGCACTAAGATATGTCGAGCGTTGAGTTTTTCTTGAGTAATAAATTGTTCTTGATTTTTAGCATAATAATCGCTGATCTCTTTATCCGATACAGAGATTTTTTTGAACTCTTCTTGCATCCAAATTTCCAATGCCAAATCTTTTTTGATTTTTTCTAACGCTTCTTTAAACGAACTGTTTTTTTCAACGCCACTTTTTAAAGCAGATTTCGTTAAAAGCTTTTTTTCAACCAATTGATTGATCACCATCTCTTGTGTTTTTACAGGTAACGTATCAAAATCAACTTGTGGATTTCTTAAAACTACGGCAATATCTTCTTTGGTGATATTTTCTCCATCAACTGTCGCATACACATCTTTAGCATTTAAACTTGTTGTTGTTAATGCCAATGCTGTTACGAAACTAAGAACCCATTTTTTACTTGTTACTCTCTTTTGCATATCTGTCCTTTGAAATTTTATGGATTTAATTCTATCCTCTTTTTATTAACACTTGCGTTAATAATTTAAAAAACGCATTGTATCATAATCAAAATAAAGTATGGTTACTCAATTTTTAAAAATTTTTAAAATTTAACTTAAAAACCCTTTAAAAAATTAAATTCTTATGATATAATTCCGAAAATTTAAACTTAACTTAAATTTAAGCTCAACTTAAAGCAAAAATGACTTTATAAAAAAGGAAATCCATTTATGAGAATTTTAATCATTGAAGACGAAATTACACTGAACAGAACACTGCAAGAAGGATTAACGGATTTTGGTTACCAAGTAGACACAGCAGAGAATTATAAAGATGCTGAGTATTTTATTGACATTAGAAATTATGATTTAGTATTAACCGATTGGATGTTACCCGATGGTGATGGTATTGAACTTTGTAAAATTGTAAAAAACAGAAGCTCAAGAACTGCTGTAGTTATTCTTTCTGCACGTGATGATAAAGAGAGCGAAATCGAAGCCTTAAAATCAGGAGCAGATGATTATATTAAAAAACCATTTGATTTTGATATTTTATTAGCACGAATTGAAGCAAGATTAAGATTTGGTGGAACAAACATCATTGAAATCGATGACTTATCAATTAACCCAGATGAAGAAAAAATTATGTACGACGGTGAAGAAATCGAGCTTAAAGGTAAACCTTTTGAAGTATTAACGCACCTTGCACGACACCGAGATCAAATTGTTTCTAAAGAACAACTGCTTGATGCCATTTGGGAAGAACCAGAATTAGTAACGCCAAACGTTATTGAAGTTGCCATTAACCAAATCAGACAAAAAATGGACAAACCATTAAACATCTCTACCATTGAAACGATTCGAAGAAGAGGTTACCGATTTTGTTATCCAAATACATCAAGCGACACAACTAACTAAGTCCTTGCATGATATATTCGAAGAGCATCTATAAGCAATTTCACCAAAAACTTATATTTGCGACTTCGATTTTTATTGTTACGCTCTCCTTTATTTTTTATGGTTATACCAAAGCAACTATCTATGAAGATATCAAAGATGGACTTCTTCAAGATGCCAAACTCATTTATAAAGTCAGTAAAGAATCAAAATTTCAAGATGCCACTTTTAACGTTATTACGTTAGGCGATGTCAATGTTGATATTGTGGCGTTAGAAGATGTTAATGACATAAAATATATCAATTTCAGACAAAATGATGATTATTATGTTCAATTGCTTTACCCTTTTGATATTCAAGAAAAAAAATTTATTAAAATTACTAAAAATATTAACTCTTCACGGAAGATGCTGAGCAAAATTTTTAATAATATTTTACTCTTAAGCTTAGGTGGCTTAATCATGGTTATCTTGTATGCGTTTACCGTTTCTAAAACACTTTTAAAACCCATTATTCAAATTACTGAAAAACTTTCTAATATGAATGAAAACTTTTTAACCCAAATTGATAAAAATACTCTTCCCATTGAATTTCATCCTTTAGCCAATTCCATTAATACCTTAACCAATAAAATACAAAACTTTGTTAAATTTAAAAAAGAACTTTTTATCGGTGCTGCACATGAACTTAAAACGCCCCTTGCTGTAATGAAACTGAAAAATGAAGTGACGTTAATGAAAAAAAGAGAGTGCACTAAATATGAAGAAACATTAAAACTCACCATTGCACAAATCAATGAAATGAATAAAATGATTACGTCGATTTTAGATATAGGACGAGCCGAAGGAGCGCAGTTTGAGAAGCCTGTTGAATTGGATATTGTTAATTTTTTAAACTCAAAAATTAATGATTATAAACTGCTTTCAGAGCAAAAAGATGTTACGTTACATTTCAACACCAAACTCAAATCATTTATTACCATTATACAACCCACTTTGCTGACACATATTATTCAAAACTTTGTTCAAAATGCTATTAAATTTACCCCAAAAGGCAATAACATTCAGGTCAATTTATACAAAAGTCAAGGTACGGCTGTCATTGAAGTCATTGATGAAGGCATAGGTATTGATGAAAACTTGGATTTATTTGCTCCTTTTAAACGAGTAGGTGCTGAATCGGGTGCGGGATTGGGCCTATTTTTAGCCAAAAATGCTGCTGATACTTTAGGCGCAACCATCAGCTTAAAAAATCGTCCGGATGATAAAAAAGGTACGATTGCTACATTGATTTTGTCCAGCAACCCTACGTGTAAAATTTAAAGGAGTGATGAGTAACGAGAGAGGAGTAACAAGTGACGAGTGACGAGTAACAAGTTAAACCTCGTCACTTGTTACTTGTTTCTTGTCACTGTTTATTATCCAAATATTGCTTTGTGTTCAATTTTAGTACAGTGATTTTGCACCACTTTGAGTCCTGCATCTTTGGCTTTTTGTGCCGCTTCATTGTTCACCAATCCCAACTGTGTCCAAATCGTATCAACATCCCCTCGCATAATGGCTTCATCGACAACTTCTGCTATAACATCAGGTTTTCTAAAAATATCCACCATATCGATTTTAAAAGGGATTTCACTTAAATTTCGATAGACTTTTTCTCCTAAAATGGTCTCTTCTTTAGGATACACTGGCACAATAACAAACCCTGCATTTTTTAAATAGTTTGCCACCATATTACTGGCTTTTGTTGTATCGGGTGAGCACCCAATAATTGCAATGGTTTTGGTGTTTTCAAAAATCGTTTTAATCTCTTTTGCAGAGGAATTAACGCTTGGCATTTCACAACTCATTATTCAATCCTTTTAAGTTTTTCTTGTATATAGTGTTTAACATCTTCATAATTGATGGTTTCAGTAAAGTCTTCAAATTTTGCACCTGCTGCATTGGGATGTCCTCCTCCATTGGCAAGTTTTTGAGCAATCAACGAGACGTCCACTTTGCCATTAGCCCTCAAAGAAATGGCTCCTCTTCTACTAATATCAATAAAGAAGTCATACTCACTGTTGGCTTTTAAAAAAGCATTTGCGGGTATTGAAATTGACCCTAAGGTGTATGTCAGTACTCCTTTATGCTCTTTATAATAAACGGTCAATTCCTCTTTTTTATTCTCTAAGGTTTGAACCAAATAACGTGCGCTTAGATTGTCAATCGTATTGTTATTGTCATCTTGTTTTAAGTACTCTTTTTTAATAAAGTGTATGCTGTCGTCCAAAGCAATATTGCCATTGTTTTCATTGACAAATCGTGCTGCGGTGGCTAAAAGCCATAATCGATAATTGCGATTCTCTTCAGCAAATAGAACATTGTTGATTTCATTTGCTTGTGTCACCAATCGCATCAGTACTTTTCCAAACTCAAAATTCTTAGTCTCATGCTCTAACCAAATATCAACGGCATTAATACAATCAACCAAAGGTTTTATCCACGTATTTTCTTGTAAATTAAACCCTTCATATTGATCAAATAAATAATCGTAGACAATTTTAGTGGCACATCGTGAAGTATCTAAAAAATACCAATCATACTTTTGGGCACACTTTTCTCCTGTAATATGATGATCTAAAAGTTGTAAAGTAATGTTTGCTCCCAAATCATTGAGTTGAGTGATTTCTTTGTGTAAATCTTTGGCTTCACCTAAGGTAAGATTTAAATCACTGATAATAAATAAAATCTCTTCATTAAGATGTTCTTTGATTTTTTCTAACACCTTTTGAAGACAAAGCTTAACCTCCAATCCATAATTGGCATTAAGAAAATAGCCCGTTTTAAAAAACTCTTTGGTTAATAATTGACAACCGTATCCATCCAAATCGGTGTGAGAAATATGAAAAAGCTTCATTCTGAAATATCTTTTAGTGTTAATTCTTTTAAAAACAGATTGATTTTTGATTGTAAATTATTTAACAATGGCCAAATGGTACAACAACTTCCAATGTCAGAAGGACACGATGTAATAGAAGGTGAACACTCAAAGACTGAAGGAATTTTTTCTTCTGCTGCCGTGGTGATTTCTAAAATGGTGATATTGTCATACGGTTTATTTAAAACAAACCCTCCATTGACCCCTTTATAGGATTTTACAATCTCATATTTGGCTAAGTTTTGCATGATTTTGGCTAAAAAAGATTTTGAAATATTTAACTCACGAGAAAGGACATCCACATTTTTAGGCTCATCACTTTTAGCAATGGAAATAAGTGAAAGTAATGCATACTCGCTCTTTTTTGTAAGTAACATAAATTTCCTAATTTTTAAATTTTTCTATTTTACAGAAATTATGTTTAAGGTTTGTGGAATTGAAAATTGTAGTTTAAAAGTTTTGAAAAAGAGTGAAGGAGAAACATAAAGGTCTTAAAAAAAGACCTTTATTAAAAATTATTTAGCTCGGATACCTAAATCTGCAACCAATGTTGTAAATCTGGCATAATCTGTAGCTCTTAGGTATTTAAGAAGTCTTTTTCTTTTACCTACCATTTTAAGTAATCCTAATCTTGAAGAGTGATCTTTTTTGTTGATCTTTAAATGTTCTGTAAGAACTTTAATTTGCTCTGTTAAAATTGCGATTTGAACTTCCGCTGAACCTGTGTCTTTTTCATCTCTTCTGTATTTAGCAATAATTTCGCTTTTTACATCCTGATCTAAAGCCATAATGACCTCCTGATTGGTATATTATCTCACTGTTTTTACAGTGGAGGCGTATTATAAGAAAATTAGTATTAAAGTTACTTTAATCAAATCTTAATTACGCAATAAAATCCAAAGAACTTAACACTCCAGCCGTTCCATCTTCTCGCAAAAAAATTGAACTGCTTTTAAGCTGTGCCATGCTCTCATTAACTGACTTATTATACGTAAAGGCACTCTTGACTTCATTTAAATATAATGCCCCTATTCCTGCTTGTCCCAAACCAACAAGAGTATCTTCTCCTGTTTCATTTTTACTCCAAATAAGCAAATCATTAAAAATGGGGTCATTTTCATCAATCCAATTGTTGCCATCACTGTCAAAGGCTCTTAACTCTTCAAAACCATTGTTGGTGCTTGGACCAAACAGTTCACTGCCATTATCGATTTCACCGTTATAGTTTTTATCCAACACCAAAAAGCCATTTCCTTTTTTTAATGCCGGTAAATCCAGTAACATTTCATTGTTTTTTAAATCAAATTTGAAACTCATGGTATCGCTTAATGTATCAAATGCCGTTGCATTGCCATCGTATTGTATGACCAATGGGTCTAAAAAACTTGTTTCTTCAAACGTCAAAGTCTCTTTGTGTTGTTCAAAAAATGCCTTGGTATAACTGCATTCTAAATTGACTGTAAACTCTTTATCGCCCGTTTTAATAAGTGCTTGAGTATTAAAAGCAATGGAATCACTTCTTGAATACTCTATGGTTTTTTCAATTTTAACTTCTCTTTTAATGGCAAATCGAATATTGTCTTGGCTTTGTTTGTTCATTCCCTCTGCCATATGATTTATCTTAGGATACATACAAACACGTTTTTTACCTTGTAAAAAACGTTGCAATATCTGTTCTAAAATTACTTTAGTAATTTCTTGATAAGGTTGTAAATGACTTTGGGCATGTTTAACTTCATAGGTGCGCTCAAGGTAATCACTTTTATTAGATTGAATCGGTTTTTCTTTGACCAAAGGAGAACTTAATGGCTCAAGCACCAATTGTCTGAATGTTAATTCCGATGTAATATTCATTTCATAATGACTGGATGATTGTGTACACATTTGTACTTCTGAAGATTCTATTTTCATAATAACTCCTTTATTCTATACAAATATCATAATATATTACACAAAATAAAGGAAGAGGAAAAGAGTTAAAATAATACATAAAATTATTTAATAAGCATGATTTAATTCAATATTAAGAATAGGAAGAACTTTTTAATGTTTAATTTTGAATGTTTAATTCTTAATTTAAAATTCAACATTCAACATTAAAACTCACCCTCCAGTTTCATAAAAAGCTCGACTGGAAGTCTCTTGACTCCACTTGTTTTTTTCAGGTTTATTGGCTAACACATTTTTTAAGATTTGTGTCGCTTTTTGTATGTCTTTATTTTGTATGGCTTCTTTAATGCTTTGGGCATCTTCAAAATATAAACAGGGAATCAACACCCCACTGGCAGTCAATCGTACACGATTACAAGTGGCACAAAAATCATCTTTATGTGGTTCTATAATGCCAAAGACATAACCATCATCAAGCATATAATCTTGTGAAGGAGAACTTCCTTTTCTTTCACATTTAACAAAATGGTATTTTTGTGCAATAATCTTTTGAATCTCTTCAGAGGTATAGCCTTTGGTTGTCATGAGAGCTTGTTGGTTTTCCATAAACTCAATAAAACGCACGGTGTAGCCTCTTTGTTTACAAAAATCTAAAATATCAAGCAATTCATCGTCATTGACTCCTTGCATAGGAACACAGTTGACTTTAATTTTAAGCCCCACTTCATCCGCTTTGTCAATTCCTTCTAAGACGGTTTTTAAAACATCTTTTTGAGCGATTTTCTCAGCAACTTTGGGTTTGAGTGAATCCAAAGAGACATTAATTCGTTTCAGTCCTGCCTCTTTTAATTTTTGTGCGGCTTGGGGAAGTAAGTAGGCATTGGTAGTTAATGCTAAGTCAATATCTTCTTTATATTGAGCAATCATGGCAATAAAATGTTCTAATCCCTCTCTTAAAAGAGGTTCTCCTCCTGTAATTCTGACTTTTTTTACTCCCTCATCAATACACACTTTAACAAATTCAAATAACTCTTCGTAGGTGAGTAAATTTTCTTTAGGAACCCAAGAAAATGGCTTCTCTGGCATACAATATTGACATCTAAAATTGCATCGTTCGGTTACTGAAACGCGTAAATAATCTACTACTCGGTTGTGTCCATCTATTAACATATCATTCACTTAATTATAAATTTTGATAGGATAATATAAAATTGCTTAAACAAAATATTATCAGGTAGGTAGTTTGACTTTACAAGAAATTATTAATTCCATTGACTTTTTCAAGACATTAACACAAGAGCAGATTGAACAGTTGTGTGAAATTTCCACACTTAAACGATTTTCAAAAGATGCCATTTTGTATTATGAAAGTGAAAGTACCAATAACTTAATGTTTTTGGTCAAAGGCTTACTTAAAGTTTACAAAGTTGATAAATTTGACAATGAAATTTTTCTTTATCATATCCATGAGAATTGTATGATTTCAGAGTTGACTTCCTTAAGACAACGCGAAATATTCTGTTTTTCCAACGCAGAATTTGTTAAAGATTCACAAATTCTTTCAATCAATTTTGAAAAATTCAATGAACTGTTTTTATCTCACAATATTTTAACCCAAGAGTTTATCGAAGAGTTATTAAAAAAAACTCAACAGTTACAATGTATTATCAACCGTGAATTGGTCTTTGACGCAACAGCAAAAGTGGCCTTTATGCTTCACAATGATTTGGAAATGTTTAATCATTTAAAACGACAAGAGGTCTCTTTTTTACTGCATATCCAACCTGAAACACTTTCACGAGTCTTAAAACGTCTGACACGAAACAAAGTCATTGACATTGTAAGTGGAGAAGTTATAATATTAAATCACGACGAACTCACTGCCATATTTAGAGGAGTAGCAGTATGAAAAGCCAAAAAATCAGTACCAAAATAAAAACACTCGGTGCCTTACTTGTTTTTTTAACCCTTTGTATTATCGCTACAACGATTTATCTGAATGAAAAAAACACCAAAGATGCTCTTATTATCAATATTGTGGGAAAACAACGAATGCTTACTCAAAAGATTGCCAAAAATGTTTTTTATTTGCATCATACGCGTTCGAGCAATTTTATTGAATTGGATGCGGCCATTCAAGAGTTTATTTACAGTTTAAACTCTTTAAAAAATGGTAATGAACTTTTAGGTATCAAGCCAGTTCCTACTGAAAATATTGCCACTCAATTTTATATCATTGATATTATTTGGAACAACTACAACCAAAATGTTCAAGATTTTAAACGAGAACTGTTGCTTGAGCAAGACAACTACTCCAAACGAACTCAACTGTATGTAGATACGATTTATACGACCAACACGGTATTGCTTACAGAAGTGGATAATTTAGTGCATCTGTACACCGTTTACGCAGAAAACAAAACCAAATATCTGAAATATTTTCAATATGCAGCTGCAGTGGTGTTAATTCTACTCTTTTTTTACGGTTTTATTAAATTAAGAGAGATTGAGCAAAATGCACAAAACTTTATTGACTCCACTAAAAAACTTATCCAAGGCAATGATATTGAACATCTTAAACCCATTGAAGTCAAAGCCGAGAGTGAAATCGTAGAAGTTTCGGATACCATTAACTGTTTTATCAATAAAATCAACTCTGCCATGGAGTTTTCAAGCAGTGCGATTGAACAATCCAAACAAGCCTCCAATAAACTCGAAGAGATCACCGAAGAGTTTGACAAAATCTTAGATGATTTAAAAGATTCGGCAACCATTTCTCAACAACTTAACAAAAGTGAAGATATGGTCATTGAATCCACTGAAGATTTGATTGCTTCAACCAAACGCCTTCAAGAGCTTAAAAACGAGCTTGATAAACTCAAAAAAAGCTGTAATGACAAGAAACTGAGTGACCATTAGTAACAAAACGTGACACAAAAGTTTCTTTTGTCTTAAACGAATCTTAAAAAATAAAGTTATATACTTTCAATATTGACCTAGATCAATTAAGCAAATCTTATATTTAATTATAATTCGGCCTCAATTCAGGTAAATTATAATCTAAGATAATCATAAGTTTTACTTATAACTTATCGGTCAATTGTTGTTGTTTATTATTACACTCTTTTGTATGAGTGTAATTTATTTTTTAAAGGAGAGAAGATGAACCAGTTAAGTAAACTTTCATCACTTTTTCTTGGTAGTGTACTTGCCGCAAATGTGGCAACGGCAAGTAACACTTTAGAACAAGTAATGAAAGAACGTGGATTAACCGAACGTGATGTTTTGGCTGCTGCTAAAACATACACTCCAACGGGAATGAAAGATGAATACTATGTATTTAGTTCAGGAGGACAATCCGGACAAGTCATTGTATATGGTGTTCCTTCAATGAGAATTTTAAAATATATTGGGGTGTTTACACCGGAACCTTGGCAAGGATATGGATTTGATAATGAGTCAAAAAAAGTTCTTGAAAGTGGATATATCCGAGGACAAAAAATTGAATGGGGAGATACTCATCATCCCAATTTTAGTGAAAAAAATGGTGAATACGTAGGGGATTATCTTTTTATTAATGATAAAGCCAATCCCAGAGTTGCGGTTATTAACTTACACGATTTTGAAACCACTCAAATTGTGGTCAATCCTGTTTTAAGAAGTACTCACGGGGGAAGTTTTGTAACACCCAATACTGAATATATCATCGATGCAGCACAATATGCAGCACCCTTTGAAAATGAATATTTCCCTATTGAAATGTATGAAGAGAAGTATCGTGGTGGGGTAACGATGTGGAAATTTGATTATGCCAAAGGGAAAATCAATGAAAAAGAGTCGTTTACTTTAGAATTACCTCCTTATATGCAAGATTTAAGTGATGCAGGAAAAGGTCTTTCTATGGGCTGGGGATTTACCAACAGCTTTAACTCAGAGATGTACACAGGTGGAATTGAACAAGGCAAACCTCCTTTTGAAGCAGGTATGTCAAGAAATGATACCGATTATCTTCATGTGTATAACTGGCAAAAAATTGCCGAATTGGCAAAAGATCCTAAAAATGTAAAAGTGATCAACAATCATAAAGTTGTTACCATTGAAGCTGCAGTAAAAGCCAATGCGTTGTTTTTAATTCCTGAAGCCAAATCACCTCACGGTTCTGATGTTACCCCTGATGGTCGATTTATCATTGTAGGTGGAAAACTTGACACTCACGCTTCTGTGTATGATTTCAAAAAAATCAAAGAACAAATCGATAAAAAAGAGTTTGTAGGGAAAGACCCTTTTGGGATTCCAATTTTAGATTTCAAAAAATCTTTGTACGGACAACTTGAGTTGGGACTTGGGCCATTGCATCATACTTTTGATGAAAAAGAAGGCATTGTTTATACCTCATTGTATGTGGATTCACAAATTGTCAAATGGGATTACAAAAACCTAAAAGTCCTTGATAGAGTTAATGTTCACTATAACATTGGACACTTAGATACCATGGAAGGGAAATCAAGTAAACCCAAAGGGAAATATGCGATTGCTTTAAATAAATTATCCATTGACCGATTCTTACCTGTTGGTCCATTACATCCTCAAAGTCACCAGTTAATTGACATTAACAGCGACAAAATGGAATTGATTTACGATATGCCACTTCCATTGGGTGAACCTCACGATGTTATTTCAATTCATGCAAGTAAACTTAAACCTGCCAAAGGGTATGAAATTGGAACAAACAGCCGAACAGGTGAAGTACACGAAGGTATGACACTAGCAGGTCAAGAGAGAATTGAACGAGATGGAAATAAAGTTAAAGTCTATATGACCTCAATTCGAAGTCACTTAAACCCTGAGCACATTACCGTTAATAAAGGTGATGAAGTTACCATTTATGTTACTAACTTAGAGCGAGCCGTTGATGAAACACACGCTTTTGGTATTTCACAACTTAATGTGCATGCTTCTGTTGAACCAGGTAAAACTGCATCAGTAACATTTAAAGCTGATCAAGAAGGGATTTTCCCTTATTATTGTACTGAGTTTTGTTCAGCACTTCACTTAGAGATGATGGGATATTTGTATGTTAAAGATCCTAAGAAAAAATACCCTGATTTCAAAGCAGCAAAAGTGGCGAAAATGAGTAAAACAGAACTTGAAGCAGAATACAAAAAAATCGTTGCAACCAACAAAGCAACCGATGATGTTATTCAAAGTGTAGTGAAGTTCTTAAAAGAGAAAGGATTCCAAAAATATCCTCAAATTAAAGCTCAAGTTGAAGATGCGTTAGATCAATACGGAAAAATTCCTGCAGAAAAAGCTAAAGCCGATGCTGCGTATAAAAAAGGAGATTTAAACTCTGCTATTTTATGGGAAAACCAAGTATGGCAATATATGGTTAAAACGGCTGATGTTGGATTAAGAGCGAAAAATGCCTTAGCCAAAGAAATTGCAACGCCAATGAGTGAAGCAGCTAAAAAAGGTGAAGAGGCCTATTTACGAGGTGGATGTAATGGATGCCACGTTGTAGGAAAAGTTTCATCTGGTCCTGATATTACAGGAGCTTTATTGCGACATGAAAACGGTGAACAGTTCTTAACAAACTTCATCTTGAACCCAGAAAAATATTACGACAATCCGTATATTGATGCTATGATTAAAGCATTTAACTTACGAATGCCAAATCAAAATATGAAGCCTGAAGAGGTCAAAAATATTATTGAATACATGAAATGGATTGACGAAAACGCCGGTCTACAGTAACCATTTAGCAAGGATTTTTCCTTGCTAAATCTCACACAAAATCTATTACTTTTGTTTTGAATCAATTATTTCTAGTAACAAAATTGTTATAGTAGTAATTATGTTTTATTCTTAGGAGAATTATTATGAAAAAGTATCAAATCTTTACCGTTTTGGCTTTATTATTACTTACATTTAGCTTCACTATTCCTATCATGGGGTTTTATGGCGTAAGCAACAAAATTAAAAATCATGACACACAATCTATCCCTTCTTATGCCTATGCCGTTTGGGATTTTTATCATAAATTTCAATATGTCAGTCCCTATACTCCTAAAGGAGCAGAAGGTTCACTTGAAGAGATGATAAAACGAAAAGGAGAAATTGGAGTTGCTTCTATTCCTGTGTGGAAAGTATCTCTTGAAGCGCCCAACTATCCTAAAGAGGCCTTCCCTCATGGTATTCCTGTTTATTTTCATTTTGATGGATACAGCGGTGATGTTGAAGAGATGAATACCATTAACCACTACATTGGAATGTATCCAATGGAACACGGTGGACAATTTGAACGGGCATTAGTGCCGTACTTTTTCCTAATTACGACTCTTATGATGATTGGCTATTTGTATACCAACAGCAAAAAATCATGGCTTTTAATGGTCATACCCGTTATTTTACCTTTGGCATTTTTAATTGATTATGCCGGATGGTTATACTGGTATGGACACAATATGCAAGATTGGGGAGCTTTCACCATCAAACCGTTTATGCCAACGGTTTTTGGACAAGGTAAAGTGGCACAATTTACCACCCACTCTTACCCAACAGTTGGATTTTATATTTTAATGCTTACGAGTATTTTAAGTATTTTATCTATTTTCTCGAAACTCAAAGAGAATAAAAAGTAAATGAGTTGCGTCGTGAAACGAACCGTTTTTTTCCTCTTACTTTCTCCTTTTTTTGCATGGGCTTCTTTATTACAAGAAGCCATTGATAACGCTCCTGAGGGTGCAAAAATTGAGTTACAAAGCGGAGAGTATCATGGCAATATTGTTATTAATAAGCCTTTAACCATTGATGGATTAAATCAAAAAGCGCACATTATAGGGGATCAAAAAGGCTCTGTTATTACCATTAACAGCTCCAACGTGGTCATTAAAAACCTAACCATTAAAGGCACAGGAATGAGCCATGAAAAAACTGACAGTGCGATTGTTGCAAGTAATGTAAACAATATTAGTATTGAAAATAATCACATTGAAGAGAGTTTATTTGGTGTCTTTTTTGACCGAGTAAATCGTTCCAAATTGCTTGATAATTATATCACCTCTAAAAATGTTGATTTGGGATTGCGAGGCGATGCCATTAAACTTTGGTATGCCCATGACAACCAAATTATTGGCAATACCATCGAAAAATCACGTGATTTTGTCTTGTGGTACTCCAGTGGCAATACCATTGAAAACAACATTGGGCGCCATAATCGCTATTCGGTGCATTTTATGTATGCCGGACGTAACATGGTCAAAAACAACCTTTTTGAGTTTAACTCAGTGGGGATTTTTTTCATGTTCAGCAGTGGAACAACGGCAATAAATAACACCATTCGAAATTCGGTGGGCTCTTTTGGAGTAGGTATTGGTATGAAAGACAGTTCGGATTTTACACTCATTAATAACGATATTGTTTACAATGCCAGAGGGTTATATATTGACCAATCCCCTTTTCAACCTGGGACAATCAATATCTATAAAGGCAATAAAATTTTATATAACACCAGCGGAGTGCAGTTCCAAGTTTCACGAGAGAAAAGTATTTTTACTCAAAATTTGCTCAAAGGAAACATGGAACAAGTGGTTAATGATTCTCCCAAAAACAATTTGGAATTAAATCATTGGGATAAAAACTATTGGGATACCTATGAGGGGTTTGACCAAGATGAGAATGGCATTGGTGATTTACCTTTTAAACACTATGCCTATGCCGATAAACTTTGGCTTTATAATCCCAATATCAAGTTTTTTTATGGTTCAGTGGTCATGGATTTACTCAATTTTTTATCTAAAATTGCACCATTTTCACAACCTGATTTATTGGCAACGGATAACAACCCATTAATGGAGTGGAATTTTGAAAACGAATGATACACGACGAACCTTTATCAAAGTAGGAGCTTCAACGCTGTTTTTTGGTTCACTGTTTGGAACGGGATTATATTTTGCTCCCAAACTTAATGCCCAAAAAACTCTGTTGCGTCCTCCTGGAGCGTTAAATGAAAAAGATTTTTTATCCACATGTATTAAGTGTGGACAGTGTGTGCAAGTCTGCCCTTATCACACTTTATCTTTGTTGGATATCAAAAGTGGGAACAGTGTAGGAACACCCTATGTGGATGCAAGAGAGCGTGGCTGCTATTTGTGTGATTTATTGCCTTGTGTGTTGGCATGTCCCAGTGGATCACTCAATCACGATGTCATTGAAGCTTCTCAAGTTGAAATGGGAATGGCGATACTTAAAAATCCCAATAAATGTTTGGCACTTTTAAACCAAGAGGTCACTCAAGAGGATATTGCTTCTATTTTAACGCATTCCAATAAAAATGAGCGAGAAGAAAAAGTCTTAAAGGATGTACAAAGTTATGTGGGGAAACCTTGTACGATTTGTGCGGATTTATGTCCGTATCCCCAAAAAGAAAATGCCATTGCCATGGTGCAAAACCAACAAGGGCAATGGTATCCACAAGTTCGAAGCGAATGTGTGGGTTGTGGTGTCTGTGAAGAACTTTGCCCTGTGCAAGGAGAAGCAGCCATCGTTATTATTCCAAGAGCAAAATACAGTGAGGTCTATGAATGAAATATATACTCGTTTTAGTCAGTTTGTTTTTATTAACAGGCTGTGATAACAAAGAAGAAACCAAAGAATCAAGCAGTCAAGGCAAACAAGCCACTACACAAAGTATCAATGTGGTGCAAAATGCCACAAAAATTGAAAAAGACAATGCCTTTGTGACGTACGATATTAATGGCAATAAAGTAGTCAATATCGCGCCTGCGGGAGAAGAAGAGACTCCCTTAACCAAAGAAATAGGTGCATTAGCCACTATTCGTACAAGTTATGAAGCGGTCAATGCCAATTTAATTTCCATGAATTTAAGTAAAAATTACATTGTAAAGTGTTCTTCTTGCCATGATGATTATGCCAATGGGGTGGTTGGTCCTTCGTTGTTGCATAAAAGCGCCGATGAAATTGCCGATAAAATCAAAGCGTACAAAAATTTAACACAAGTCAATGTTTTAATGAAATATTTGGTTTCACAAATGGATGATGAAGAGATTGAATCGTTGGCAAAAGAGATTGCCCAATTAAACAAAGAACTTATGGAGGCAAAAAATGAGTAGTGGAAAAATAATCGGATTGGTAGCAAGTTTAGGTATTGTTCTTCTGTTAATTTTTATGTTGGTTCAAGAAACCAGCACAAAAAAAGCCCCTGTTGTTGAGCAAAAAGTTGAACAACCTGCTCCTAAAAAAACAATCAAAACCGAAGAAGAAGAGAAACTTGAAGAGTTAAAAAAACAAGCTTCTGGGTCAATAAATAACAGTGTGAGTCAATTATATTCACTCCGGTGTAAAGCGTGTCATGGAAGTGAAGGACAAGGCAGTCAAGTGGGTCCTTCCATTAAAGGTAAAAGCGTTGAATACATTTTAAGTAAACTTGATGACTATAAAAACAATAGAGTCACCAACTCTTTAATGCAAGGCTTATTAACCAATGCCACACAAGAAGAGTTAAACACCTTAGCGCAAGAGATTTCGAGTTTTAAATAAAGGTTTATAATGAATAAATATACCACACGAGCCACCATCGAGGGAACCTCTTTTTTTGATACGTTTATTAGTGTCAATAAAGAGGGGAAAAAACGATTGGGTATTCGATTTTACCGATGGCTTAGCGTAATTTTAATTCATGTTGTTTTTATCTTATCGTATTGGGTCGATTTACAAGTTTTAGAAGGAACATTAAGTGGTTCACGATTTTTGGGATTTCACTTGATTGATCCGTTTATGACCCTGCAAGTCTTTGCGGCACACCACCAAATTCCTATAAATTTAGCCATTGGAACAATTACCATAGTCATTGTCTATTTGCTCATAGGTGGTCGTGCGTATTGCTCATGGGTATGTCCTTATACTATTTTAGGTGAAATCAGTGAAAAATGGCATCAAACGTTAGTGCATAAAAAAATCATCAAAGAGCGTTTTTTTGATTACAAAATCAAATACATTTTTTGGAGTATATTTTTAGTGTTGGCTTTTTTTACAGGCTTTTTAGTCTTTGAAACCTTTAATATCGTAGGAATTTTAAGTCGTGCTTTAATTTATGGTTACTCTCTTGCCTTGCTGTTTGTTGTTGCCGTATTTTTAATGGACATCTTTTTTTCACAACGTGCTTGGTGTCGTTATGTCTGTCCTGTAGGAACGACATACAGTTTTATTGGATGGCCCAGTGCCACAAAAGTGGTATGGGATGACCGATGTGACCATTGCCGTGTGTGCAGTGATGTTTGTTTGGTGCCTCATGTGTTAGAAATTACCAAAAAAAATGCCAATGTAGAGAATAAAAAAACGGTTTCAATTATCTCAGGAGATTGTACTTTGTGTGGACGATGTATTGAAGTGTGTCACAGCGATGCGTTGAATTATGAAACCAAATTAAAGAAGTTAATATGATAGAAGTGAAGAATTTAACCAAGAAATTTGGTGAACAAAAAAGTTTAGATGACGTAAATTTACTCTTTAAAAACAACGAAAGTGCCATTATTATGGGACAAAATGGAGCGGGGAAAACGACCTTGATTCGTACCATTTTAGGGGAATACATCCCCACAAATGGCTCAATTTTAATCAATACGTATGACCCATTTAAACAACGAGAAGAAGCCTTAAAAAACATTGGATTTGTGCCTCAGCTTCCTCCTCCGATTAAACTTTCTGTTAAAGAACTTATCCATTATGCCGTGGTTTCAAGTGGTTCCAATCAAGAAAGAATATATGAGTTATGCCAACAATTGGAGTTGGATTTAAATGCCAATTTGCATAAACTTTTTTTCAAACTCTCAGGCGGAATGAAACAAAAACTGTTGATTGCCATCGCATTGGCAAAAAATCCCAATATTTTTATTTTTGATGAACCTACGGCGAATTTAGATCCCAAAGGGCGAGAGATTTTTTACTCTATTTTAGATGAATTCACGCACAACCGTATTATGATTTTTATCAGCCACCGACTTGAAGAGGTGCATCATATTGTGAATCGAAAAATCGAAATGGATTTAGGAAAGGTGGTTTTCGATGAAAAAATTTAAAAATCTTTTTTTAATCTTTTCTATAGATATTAAAGAATCTCTTCGTTCAAAATGGTTTTTGTCGTACAGTTTGGTGTTTGGTGGAATTGTTGCTTTGTTTTTTATTTCAGGTGTAACCGAATCAAAAATTCAAGGCTTTAGTGGGTTAAGTCGTTTGTTGCTTATTTTTATTGAAATTTGTATCGTGATTTTGCCCATTTTTATTTTAATCAGCACCGTACGAACCATTGCAGCTGACAGAGACAGCAATGTATTGGAGTATTTACTCTCTTTTCCCATTTCACTCAAAGACTATTTCTTTGGACGATTTTTAGGAAGATTGGTCAGTGTGACGCTTCCCATTTTTGGTGCGTTAATTTTGGCACTTATTTGGGGAGTTGCCAAAGGCGTTGAAGTGCCTTGGGGAATCTTTTTTTACTACATTGGTCTGATTTTTGCACTCAATGTCAACTTTTTGGGTTTCAGTTTTTTTATCTCGTCTTTAGTCAAAACACAAGAAGTTGCTTTGGGTGTGGCATTTTTTCTTTGGTTAGCCCTTTTGGCTTTTATTGATATTTTGCTTATTGGCTTTTTAACACAAAAATTTGCCAATGCCGAATTAATCTTTTCCATTGCATTAAGCAATCCTTTGCAAGTATTTCGATTAGGTGCTATCTCTTTATTTGATCCAGAGTTAGCGGTCATTGGTCCTTCGGCATATTTTATTTTGGATAATTTTGGAAAAGCATTTTTTTCCATTTATGCGATTGTTTACCCCATCGTACTGGGATTGATTTTTGCTGTTTTGGGCTATATTGCCTTTAAAAAACGAGATTTAGTTTAAGGAGAAAGAAGATGAAATATTTAGTTTTGATTGTATTGTTGTGTTCCGCTGTTTTAGGAAAAAATTTAGAGTTTGAGGGATTGGGATATGAGGATTTAAATATCAGTGACACGCAAGTTTGTCCTGTGAAACAAGTGACCTTACCTCAAAACAGAGATTTTATTGGTGTGGTGGTGTATAAAGACAATAGTTTTGACGTGACCAGTTCGCCCAAATATACCTTTAAACAGAAGCATCATATTGAAAAAACCAAAGAAAAAGAGATTGCAAAGGTTTATGTGACGGATTATAAAACCAAAAAACTCATCGATACACAAAAGGCTTATTATGTCTTTGGAAGTACCCTTATGAGTATAGGCGGAGATGACATTATCCCTTTTGCTCACCAAAAAGATGCTCAAGAGTTTATGCAACAACATAAAGGGAAAAAGATTTATACCATTGAGCGAATGAATGAGAGATTTATTGACTTTTTGGAAATTCGATAAGGAGTTACTGTGCAAAAAGTATGGATTAAAACCGTTCTTCTTTCTTTGATATTTTTATTTTCATTAACGGGATGTCAAGAGGATTCTTTAGCAAATGGGATGAAAAAAGTGCATTGGGACAGAGATATTTGCGAACGGTGTAAAATGATTATCAGTGAACGAAAATTTGCCGTACAGATTTTAAATCCTGCTACCCAACAAAGTTATATGTTTGATGACTTAGGGTGTGCGGTTTTGTGGTTTAAAGAGGAAAATTTAGATTGGTTTAATGAGGCTAAAATATGGATAAATGATGCCTCATCAGGACAATGGCTTGAGGCAAGAGAAGCTATTTATGTGCCCGAGACACTTACTCCTATGGGCTATGGATTAAGTGCTTATTCTAAAAAAACCATTATAGAACACTCCAATAATTTGACATTTGATCAGGCGGTCGAAAAGATTTTACAAATAGACCATGCTCAAAAAAGTCGAAGAAAAAGCAGTACACTCCAACCTTAAAATGGTATCGATAAATTTTATTTGTCGATACCATTTATTGATTTAGATTAAGGAATTCTGCTTTTTCTTAAGATAAAATGACAGATAGTTTAAAAAAGAGGTTTAGTATGGAAATAGCAACCATTACCAATGTTGTAATTTTTTTAGTCTTTGTGGCGGCATTGATGGTGTTTTCACTCTCTCCTGCGATTTGGATTTGCGAAAAACTCTCTTCACGATTTATGTTTATAGACCTGCACTCCAGTAAAATTACTATTTTATTGACATTGATTTTCTCTATGTTAGCAACGCTTTTTATTTTTCTTTTCTAAATTCCTTTCTCGTTAATTTATATTTATACATTAAGCTGTATCTTATGTTGTCACGGCTTTTTCTCTCATTTCTTACTTCATATAATTATTACCTTAAATAAAAAATTAATTTTTATAAATGATTTTTTCTTAAAAAAGTTGACATTAATCAATTCATAAATTTTAATATTCCTCTACAATTACTTAAGATAAAAATTTGATAAGGGGTCAAAAAATGTTTAGTGAAGTTGTTAGATCACGTCCAGAAATCGCGTTGGATGATTTCTTACCAATATTTTTGTCATCATCGTTTGTACTCGTGTTTGGAGTTTTATTTGTAGGTATTTATACCTTAGTTAAAATGAAGTTAATCAAAGGGTATTTAATGCCTTTAGCTTACTTTTTTTGGGGACTTCAAGCATATTGTATGTATTTTATGGCTGTTACGATTCAAGTGGGGCCTGTGTTGGAAAAAATTTTAATGACTGCCATGGTTGCATATTTAACTCTTCCACACTTGTACTATTATTTGAATCAAAAAGCGGATGAGAAATACGAAAATTAAATTAAGGGAGGTAGCAAAGTGTCTAAAAAAGTTTCTGTTTGGACAGACAATCGTTTTTGGCAACGTTCAGCTGCATGGGTTACGGGTTTTGCTGCAATGTTATTGATTTGGCTTACATTTGATTCAATGGGGCAAATTGCAATGGGGACTGATAATGACCTACAAAATGGTGTAACAAAACGTGTTCCATCACCATCGGTTATTAATTATAAAATCACTTACGAAATGAGTGATAAAAGAGGTCACGAGGTGCCAGTTATTGGTGAAAAAGAGACTTTCTTTGGTAGAGATGATTACTCAGAAGAGGAAGCCAGAGCGCTTCTTAACTTAGGAAAATTAGCTGTTCAAGCTAAGAACTGTATGAATTGTCATACCCTTTTAGGAAATGGTGCTTATTATGCTCCTGATTTAACTAAAGCTTGGTTAGACCCAATGTGGGATGGTTATATGGCACGATTAGGAAAAGATACTAAAGAAGAAGCTATGGCTGAATTTTTACAATTCCCATCTGAAAATCCATCACATGGAAGAATGATGCCAAATCTTGGAATTACAGCAGAAGAAGCAAAAGGGATTGTGGCATTCTTAAAACATATGTCTTCAATTGATACCAATGGTTTCCCAAGAAACTTCTCAAAAATGCAAGGAGCTATCCATGGCAAATAATTTAACTTATGAATCTAAAAAATTAGGGGTGATGTATTTTAGCGTCGCTGCTGCACTTTTAGGGGCTCAATTGCTTTTTGGATTGGTTGCAGGTATTCAATTTGTTTTCCCAGGCTTTTTATTTGAAGTATTGGATTTTAACGTCGCAAGAATGGTGCACATTAATGCTTTAGTTGTTTGGTTGCTTTATGCCATGATTGGTTCAGTTTACTATTTATTGCCTGATGAAACGGGTATTGAAACAGTAGGTGTGGGTTTAGGAAAACTTGGTTTTTATGTTTTAACCTTAGCTGTTACTGTGGTTGTATTAGTTTACATTTTAGTACAAGTAGGACCTGCAAATCATGCAACATTATGGTTAATTAATGAAGGTCGAGAATATATTGAAGCTCCAAGATGGGCAGATATTGGTATTGTCGTTGTTGTTTTAATTTTCTTAGCCAATGTTTATTTAACGGCGATTAAAGGTGAAAGAACAGGGATTATTACAGTACTAATGGCAGATTTATTGGCACTTGCTGGTTTATATCTTGCAGGTATGTTCTATACTGAAAATATTTCAATTGATCAATACTGGTGGTGGTGGGTTATCCACTTATGGGTTGAAGCTACATGGGAAGTATTTGTTGCTTCTATTATTGGTTGGGCATTGATTAAAACCATTGGTGCCAATCGACAAATCGTTGAAATGTGGTTATGGATTGAAGTTGCTATGCTATTTGGTTCTGGTATTTTAGGTATTGGACACCATTATTTCTGGATCGGTACACCTGAGTACTGGTGGGAAATTGGAGCACTTTTCTCTGCATTAGAGCCAGTTCCTTTGGTTGCTATGTTTGTCCACGTTATGTATGACTGGGGTAAAGAAGCAGGTATTAAAAAAGGTGCCGGTGAAAAACCTATGATGAACAACACTCCTGCATTTATGTGGTTTGTTGGAAGTGCTTTTGGAAACTTTTTAGGTGCAGGTGTTTGGGGATTCTTCCATACACTACCTCAAATGAATATTTATACTCACGGTACGCAATTTACTGCAGCACATGGTCACTTAGCTTTCTTTGGTGCTTTTGCCATGGCAATGATTGCTATGTTTTACATGGGTGTTCAAGGTACAACGGGTAAAAAAGAGTTGAAAATGACGTTTGCTTCTAAAATGGGATTTGCTTTACTTTGTATTGGTGTAGTAGGGATGACAGTATCATTAACTATTGCTGGATACGGTCAAGTTATGGTTGAAAGAGCTCAAATGGGTGCTACATGGGAAGCATACTTTATCTCTCAAAACAGTCACTGGTTTTTACAAGCCATGGGTTGGAGATTGGTAATGGGTGTGGTAACATTAGTAGGATTCTTATATTTAGTGTATGACTTATTAACCATAAGAAATTCTAAAGTCAATAACCAATAAGGAGGATGAGATGATAGAACCATTTACAGATATTGTTCCAAGTTTTTTTGGAACACTTAATCAAGGACCTTTAACCTTGACACTTTTTTTACACACTGTGATTGTACTTCCAATGTTTTGGATTTATGCACAAGAGAAAAAAAGATTAGAAGAAGAGAAATAAACGCAACAGTAGAAGGAATGGGGGTTTCTTCTACTGCTTGTTAAAAAACAGGTCGAAATGGTATCTTTTTTTATTAAATAAAGATAAGATTACATGTATTAATTTTATATAAGGAGAAGAATATGAAATTATCAAAAGTTTTAAGTATAGCAGCAATTGCTTGTTTAGGTCTTGTAAGTACTGCAGCTGCAGAAATTAAGTTATCTAAAGCACAAATGGATGAAGCAACAGAAGTCTATTTTGACAGATGTGCTGGTTGTCATGGAATGCTTAGAAAAGGGGCATTAGGTCCAAGCTTAGAGCCTGAAAAAATGAAGGGCATGGGTACTGATACTTTAAAATATATTATCCATGAAGGAACTCCTGGTGGTATGCCAGAGTGGGGAAAATCAGGAGAATTAAGTGCTGCACAAACAGATTTGATGGCAAAATACCTTCAAGTAGAAGCGCCACAACCACCTGAGAAATCTCTTGCAGATATGAAAAAATCTCACAAAGTGTTAATCCCAGTTAAAGATCGACCAAAAGCGCCTGAAGCGAAAAACTGGAAAGATTATTTTGCTGTTATCTTAAGAGACGTAGGTCAAATTGCTATTGTTGATGGTGTAACTAAAGATGTTGTTTCTGTTGTTCCTTCTGGGTTTGCAACACACATCACACGAACAGGTGCATCAGGACGATATATGTATGTTATTGGTAGAGATGGAAAAGCCTCTATGATTGACTTATGGATGAAAGTTCCTAAAAACGTTGCAGAAATCAGAACGTGTAACGATGCAAGAGCAATCGATACATCAAAACACAAAGATTATCTTGACAAATATGCGGTTGTTGGATGCTACTGGCCACCATCAATTGTAACATTAGATGCAGATACACTTGATCCATTAAAAATTGTTTCTACAGCAAGTTATACTTATGACGAAAACGTATATACAAGAGAAGCTCGAGTTGCTGCAATTATTGCATCACATGACAAACCTGAATGGGTAATTAATATTAAAGAAACGGGTCAAGTATGGTTATATGACTACTCTAATATTAAAAATCCAAAAATTACTATGGTTGAAGCAGAAAGATTCTTACACGATGGTGGATGGGATTTATCAAAAAGATATTTCATGACTGCAGCTAATGCAAGAGATATTATTTCTGTTATTGATACAAAAGAAGGAAAATTGGTTGCTAATATTCCATCTGAGGGGAATAAACCACACCCAGGTAGAGGTGTAAACGTAGACCATCCTAAATATGGTCCAATTTGGGGTTCAGGACACATTGGTTCAAATGACATTATTTTCATCGGAACTGATCCAGAAAAACATCCAAAAAATGCTTGGAAAATTGTTAAAAAAACAAAACTTCCTGGTGATGGAGGAGGAAACCTATTTGTTAAAGGTCATCCAAACTCTCCTTATATCTTTGCGGACAGACCAGTTCACCCAGATAGAAAATTACAAACACAAATTTATGTAATTGACAAAAACACACTTGAAGTAGTAAAAACACTTCCAATTGACGAAAAATACTTAAAACCTGCAAAAACAGCTGACGGTAAAGAGATTCAAGCTCGAGGGCCTGTACACTTTGAATTTAATGCTGATGGGTCAGAAGTATGGACAAGTATTTGGGGGAACAAACTTGCGGCATCTCCAATCTTAGTTTATGATTCAAAAACATTGAAACTTAAAAAAGTGATTGATGACAAAAGACTTATTACTCCAACAGGTAAGTTCAACGTAACAAATACAATGAACGATACTTACTAAGAATTTTTTCTTATATCAAGCCTTCGGGCTTGATATTTCTCTACTCAAAGGATTTCCCATGAAAACTGCATTTATTTTTTCAAGTCTTATAACTCTTTTTTTATGTAATGCCAATGCTGTTGATGCGGCATCAGGACATATGGTCGAAGCATTGCCTAAAAAAGAAGTTGGAAAAGAGCTGTACAATCAATATTGTGCAACCTGTCACCACACCAAACGAGTGGGCATTGATGGACCTCCTTTATTGCCAAAACTCTTAAAAAAATACGATGAAAAGAGCTTAGCTGCTAAAATCAAAGATGGTTTTCCTCAAACATTGATGCCAAAATACGATTTTTTAAACCCCTATGAACTGCTTCAAATTGCTCGTTACATCAAATCAGATATTGACGATGATTTTTCATGGAGTGCTAATGATATACGAAACTCTATTGTTTCTTACGATGATCCGTATGAACCTTTAAAGATTAAAGATAAAGAACAAATTTTACCTGTGGTTGAACGAGATGGCAATAAGGTATGGATTATGGAAGATACCCGAATATTGGATAAATTTCATTTAGACAATGTTCACGGTGGAATCAAATACACCATGGATGCCAAAAACATCTATGTTCCCACTCGTGATGGTTTTGTTCAACGATACTCTTTAAAAACGGGTCAACGAATGAACAAAGTACGAGCGTGTATTAACTTACGAAATATCTCGTTAAGTCGTGATGGTAAAAATGTTTTTGCCACGTGTTTGTTGCCTGAACAACTGGTTGTCTTAGATTCAAGCAGTATGCTTCCCAAAACCATCAAAAAACTCGATGGTAAAGTTTCTGCTTTGTATGAGTTTTACTCAAAAGATGAAGCGATTTTTACCTTTAGAAACAAACCGCTTTTAGGAAAATTGGATACGCAAACTTTTGACATCAGTTATACCACCATAAAAGAACCCATTGAAGACTTCTTTATTGACCCTTTTGAAGATTATTTAATTGGAACGGCAAGAAGAGGAGATGTTTTAAGTGTTTATGATTTAAAAAACAATTCAGTTGTATTTGAACATGCCATGAAAGGTATGCCACATCTGTTTTCAGCGACATATTGGTATCAAGACGGAAACTTCTATTTTGGAACACCTCATATTAAAAAACCCTACATTACTGTGTGGAAAATGTATGATTGGGCATTTACAAAAGAAGTCAACATAGGAGGCGATGGATTTTTTGTCAAAACACACCCCTACACTCCTTATCTTTGGGCAGACAATGGAAGCGATGAGTTGGTTTTAATTGATAAAAAAGATTATAAAACCAAAACCATTACCCCTCGAAAAAACAAACAATATATTCACACAGAATACAGTGGCGATGGCAAATATGCCTATTTGAGTATTTATGAAAAAGAGGGTGAAGTCATCGTCATAGATACGCTTAACTTTAAAGAATTAGCAGCCTATGATGCCAATATTCCTGTGGGAAAATATAACTTTATCAATAAAAACAGAGAATTTTATCCCAGACTTTTTGGTATGGATATTTTTAAAGAAAAATGTCAAGAGCGTTTGCCTTGCGATACAAGTAACTTTAATGCCTACGAGAAAAAAAGTTTAAATGACTTTTTGTCAACATTACACTAAGGAAATCTTATGAAATTTTTAACCACTTTACTGATAGTTTTTTGTTTACATGCCTCTTTACAAGCCAAAACATTTGCCATTGTCAATGGGGAAGAGATCAATGCACAAGAAGTTGATTTTTTTATTAAAAGTTTAGACAAAGAAGGAACATATGAACAGCTCTCAATAGAAGAAAAAAATCTTATCTTACATCAAGTCATTGAAAAAAAACTATTAATTCAAGAAGCAAAAAAAGAAAAACTTCAAGAGACTAAAGCGTTTCAAAAAACACTTGATGATTTAAAAAACAACTTATTGGTTGAGTTTTGGATGAAAAAACAGTTTGATGCAACACCTGTTACGAAACAAGAGATTGAACAATATTATCAGCAACATATTGATGAGTTTAAACAAAGCTTTCAAATCAAAGCTCGACATATTGTTGTGGAAACATCAGCAGAAGCTCAAGCTATTATTGATGAATTAGACGCAACAAAAACAGATATTCAAAAAAAATTTATTGCATTAGCCAATGAAAAATCTCTTGAACCCACTGCCAATACTCGAGGAGGCGATTTAGGATGGTTTAAACAAGGTGATATGCTTGAAGAATTTTGGCAAGAAGCAATGAACATCGAGCCAAATCATTATTCAAAAAAACCTCTGCAAACGCCTTTTGGGTACCATGTTCTTTTTGTTGATGGGAAAAAACCCAGCTTTACAATTAAACTTGAACAAGTTTATGGCACCATTAAAAATAAACTTCAAATGGAACGATTCCAACAACGAGTCGATGAGACCATTAAAAACATCAAAAAAAATTCACAAATCACCGTTATAAAATAACAATTAGTGACATGAATCAAGATTTTAACTTTTTTATTTCGTTAAAATTTATTATGTAAAAGGAAAATTTCATGAAAACTAAAGTTTTTTATACTATTTTATTTTTGTGTATCAGCGCCCAAGCTTCTGTGAGTAAAGGCGAAATACTGTTTAAAGAGTATTGTTGGGGATGTCACCACGAAACCTCTATGGCTTTTGGACCTTCCTTTAAGCAAATTGCCAATATGCGAAACAGTGGCGAGATTATTTCGCATATTGTTGATCCTAAAAATACCTATAAACAGTTGGGATATTCAAGAAGTGTTATGCCCGAATTTAAGAATTTTTCACAAGAAGAACTTCAAAATTTAAGCGATTTTATTCAAAGTTTCAAGGATTAATATGTTCAGACTTTCCAATTTAATTAAATCCACTCTTAATGGTGAAAAAAGTCGAACACTCAATGGTTCTATTATCATTTGGAATTTTACCAATCGCTGTAATTTGCTGTGTCATCACTGTTACAGCAAAGCCGATGCCAATGAAAAAGATACCTTAAGTTTTGAACAAATCCAACAAACCATTCCCAAACTTAAAAAAGCCGGCGTCAACTTCGTAATTTTTAGTGGGGGAGAACCTCTTTTAAGAAAAGATATTTTTGATATTGCTCAATGTATGAAAGACAATGGCATTATGACCTATTTATCCACCAATGGAATGTATGTGAGTCCTAAAAATGTAAAGCAAATTATTGATACGTTTAATTACATTGGCATTTCAATTGATGGCATTGAACAAATCCATGATTACTTTCGAGGTCAAAAAGGGGCGTATGAAAAAAGCATTGATGCTATAAAACTCATTCAAGAAAATGGGGGAAATGCAGGGATACGATTTACTTTGACCAAAGAGACTCAAAACAGTTTTTATGCTATGTTTGATTTGGTTGAAAAACTCAATGTCAATAAGCTTTATATTTCCCATTTGGTCTATTCAGGACGAGGAGAAGAGAACTTAGAGATTGATATTTCAAAAGAGCAACGACGAGAATACGTTGAGTTTATTATCAATAAAGCATTTGAGTATTATGAAGAAGGAAAAGAGATTGATTTGGTCACAGGCAACATGGAAATGGATGCCATTTTACTGCTTAAAGAGTTTCAAAAACGCTTCCCAAGTTATGCTCAAACACTCAAAGACAAACTGCTTTCATGGGGTGGAAACAGTGCAGGAAATAAATTGGGCAATATGGATTGGTTAGGAAATGTTAAGCCCGATCCTTTCTTCCCCTTTACTGTGGGTAATTATTTAGAAGAAGATTTTGATACCATTTGGCTCAATAAAGAGAATCCTCTTTTAGAAAATTTACGCACAACACCACGAGACATCAAAGGAAAGTGTGGCATTTGCCAGTATATTGATATTTGTAATGGAGGCTCACGTAGTCGTGCGTACGCTATTACAGGTGATTTGTGGGACGAAGACCCTTCGTGTTATTTAAGCTATGAAGAGATTAGGAGATAAAATGATGAAACTGTTTTTAATACTGCTATTGGCATGCAGTTCTTTACTTGCCAAAGAAAAAATCTTTGTGGTGGAACGAGAGAGTTCTTCTTTAGCTGTTATTGAGGATGATGTTCAAACAAGCAAAATACCCAATATGCGCAATATGAACCACGGTGTGGTAAAGTTTTATGAAAACGATGGGTATGTGATTTCACGAGACGGTTATGTCATTAAATTTGACCCAAAAAGTGAAAAAATTTTAGCCGAGTATAAAACCAGTAAAAGTGCCATTGGTTTTGAAATCAATAAACATTATGTTGCAGTGGCAAATTATGATGATAAGAGTGTGGATATTTTGGACAGAGACTTAAATCCCATTAAAAAGATTTTAACCAACTCTCGTAATGTCGGTATTAAAATTTACAATAACTATTTGATTTTTTCACAAATGGACAATGACACCATTTCAGTCTATAAAGATTTAAGTAATAACAAAAGAAAACCTGTTTTTACTCTATACAAAGAGTTTAAAAATGTAGGAGAACTTCCTTTTGATGCAATGATTCAAAATGAAAAATACATTGCAGGATTTTTTACTTCGCAACATTTTGGTGTGGTTGATTTGGAAAAAATGAGTTATCAAAAAGTGGATATCTTCTTAGATGAAAATCGACAACGTGTCTTAAAAGTACCGCATTTTGGCTTTTGGAGTTTAAGCACCAAAGAGGTGTTTGTTCCAGCAGTGGGTGATAATAAAGTCTTAGTCTATGACAACAATTTTAAGTTTATTAAAAATATTCAAACACAAGGTTTACCTGTATTTACGAGTCTTAGTCCCAAAAAAGATTTCCTAGCGGTTACTTTTTCGGGAAAAGATTTTCCGACCATTCAAATCATTGATACGGCTTCTTTAGAGATTATAAAAGAGTTTACCTTTGACGGGAAAGTGCTTCATGTACGTTGGTCAAAAGAGAAAAATGCCTTGTATGTTTCCGTTAATGACACCAATAAAGTGGTGGTTATTAACACCCAAAATTGGGAAATAAAAAACGAAATACACAATATCAACAAGCCTTCGGGTCTATTTATTTATGAGGAGAACTAAGATGAGCAAAGTCTATTTAACAGGAGCCGGTCCTGGCGATATTGAATTAATGACCTTAAAAGCGGCACGTGTGATTAAAGAAGCCGACATCATTATTTATGATAGGTTAGCCAACCCCGAAATCTTGGATATGGCAAGAAAAGATGTTAAACTCATTTATGTGGGCAAAGAAGATGGACGACACAGTGTTCCTCAAGATGAAATCAATGAAATTATTTATCAATCGGCTTTAAAATATGAAACCGTCGTACGGCTTAAAGGCGGTGATCCTTTTGTTTTTGGACGGGGAGGAGAAGAAGCCATTTATTTATATGACAGAGATATTAAGTTTGAAATTATCCCAGGGATTACTTCAAGTGTCAGTGTCCCAGCCTATGCAGGGATTCCTGTTACACACAGAGGTGTAACGACTTCATTTAGAGTGGTAACGGGACATGAAACTCCTAATAAAAAAATCTCACAAGTGGAGTGGCAAACCTTTTTAAATGATGAAACCATTGTCTTTTTAATGGGCTTTCATAACATTAAACTCATTACAAGAAAATTGATGAATTTAGGCAAACGACCCGACTACCCCTGTGCGGTTATTTCAAAAGGAACCACTCCCGATCAAGAGGTTGTTACAGGTACACTAGAAACCATTGTAGAACTTTCCAAAGGTATGCCTACGCCTGCGATTATTGTTGTAGGAGAAGTGGTCAAATTACGCGATAAAATCAAGTGGTTTAAGGCGTAATTTTTAGTAAGTTTTCGTTGATGGTTTTTGTAGCCATCAACCGTTAAGTCTCCAAACAACGCGTTTTAATTCTTTGATTCGCTCAAAATGTTTATGATTATTGGTTGCTAACATCTCTTGATTTGCAATCGTAATAGACGCAATCATTAAATCCATATCGGCGATAATATTGCCCTCTTTTTTTAATTTGGCTTTTAATTGTGCAAAAATTTTACTGCTTTTTTCATCAAACTCTAAAACGGTAAATTGTGCTAAAAAAGCATTTATTTTTGTGAGATTTCCTTTAATCTTTGTTGAATTATAGGCTCCATATAAAAGCTCAGTGCAATTAATTCTTGTAATATATAAATCGCTTAAGTCATGTTTGAGTACTTCATTGACCACATTTTTATTTCCTTTTAAAAAATAAATCAAAATATCACTGTCCAGTACCATTGTTACTCCAAATCCAAAGAGAAATCTTTTAAATTCTTATCATTTTGTATGATATTTAAAATCTCATCGGCTTCTTTACTTTTTAAAGTCCCTGCAAATTGCAATAAATGATTATCTTTTTGTCGTTTTTGTTTGGAAAAGAATTGAATGGATTTTTCAATAATATCAGTTTTAGTCGTATGAAACTCTTGACTTAATTGTTCTAACGTGATTAAAACATTTTCATCTAATCGAAGATTAACGGCTTTTTTCATCAAGTACTCCTTTTTTGTATTTACATATTATATATTATAAATTTAATTATGTAAAGACAATCTGCCATGAATTGAAAAACTATTATTTATCCTCTTTCACCCAAGAGCGTTTTAAGTTGTGAATATTGTTACTTTCATCTTCACTCTCTTTAGAAGATATTAGGTTTATGATCTTTGCTGTTATTTTGGCTTCATTGGCTTTTATTTTTGATGCGATAAGCGTTAGGTTCCCTGTATTTATATTGAGATTATTTGTTTGTTGGACTTTCGGGGTCATTCTAAATCTCATTGATATTATTCTGTATAAATGGTGCTACTGCAAGTGAAGCAACAGGGATAAGAAGTAATCCACTTGCTATATTTACAATATATAATACTTTAAAAGAATGTTTAAAATGTTCTTTTAAATTAAATTTATAATTAGCATTCTCATTCAACCAATCATTAGCAACAGAATCATTAGAATGATTTATTTGATTTACTAATGTTGCCCCTACACTCATTGGTTTTTACTCTCTTTACATTTTTGCATTCTTTCCTATCTTTGCCATTTTAGTTTAATATTTTATTGTACCTCGTCCCTTTTATCTTGTCACAAATTGTTATATTTTTAATAAATTTTATTCTTAACTGATAGCAAATATACTAAAGCTAATGGCGATGGGTCCAGTTAAATATAAGAACTACTTTTTTTTATTTTATACTATCACTTACGCTTATTTCCTGTTATTGTTTTTACATACTTTAGAATCATCTTGTATATAAGCCTCATCAGTATCTATAAATATCCTTTCATTCTCCGTTTGTTCTATAACATCAATACTACAATAATGACGCATATCTCGTCTATCCCACTTCACTATCCCTTTGACTTCATATGTTTTTTTCTCTTTAATATCCTTGATTACTCTAGTAACTCTGCATGATGAGTTACCTATATATGCCCAATAATGGATAAAAACACTTTTGTTTGCTGGAATGATGTATTCTGCAGTTTTTTGTTCTTTTGGTACTTGTTTATTCCCATAAAACTCGCCACAGCCTGATTCATCAGCAATTGCAAAGTATGTAAATGCCCCACTAAAACCAAATGAATATTTAGTAAAATCTGCAGGAAGTGCTAAAGTGGACATAGGACCTTCAACAGGAGGTACATAAGGTATTCTTGTTCTACAACCAATAAATATAGTTGCTATGACTATTATCATTATAATTTTTAACATTTTGACTCCTTTTTTTCTTTTTTAGAGATTCTTTAGTTCTTTTTGCCATTTGGTAGCCAGTGATCTTGCAATTTCTTTATCGGAGTGACTCATTGTTGATTCTAGCTTATCCCATTGTTTTCTAATTGACCACTTTAGCGTCATATTTTTAGAAGTCAAGGTATAAAATCTTGCAAGGTCAAGCCATTTATAGGCTTGAATCATATCTTTTTTAACACCTTGCCCTTGTTTATACATAATACCAAGATTATACATAGCTCGTATTGAACCTTGTGATGCAGCAAGTTCATAAAGTTTAGCAGCTTTGAGATAATCTTGTTTTGTACCTAATCCCAAATCATACATATATCCAAGATTATTGATTGCATCAAAATATCCATTATCTGATGCTTTTTGATACCATTCAAATGCTTTATCTAAATCTTTTTCAATCCCTAAACGCCCTTCTAGGTAGATGTTACCTAACTCATTTTGGGCTGGAGTATATTCTTTAGATGCAGATTTCTCATACCACATAAGTGCTTCTTGGAAATTCTTATTATATTCATAATATATAGCTAATTTATATTGTGCTTGTGCATCATCTAGCAATGCTTTTTCTTGTAATTGTTCTATAGTCAAATAATTAAAACTAGTTACACAACCTTGTGCTAATATAATTATCCATATCATTAAAATTATTTGTACTATTTTCATTTCTGTTCCTTTTTTTAAGTTTAGTATTTTAAAAATGTTTACTTCTCTTATTTTTTGCTAAAAAGATAAAGCCCAAGCTTGTTTCTCTTTACAATACTCTTTTCCTGATATTATAAACCACTCTTGTACAACTTCTGGGTTATCATCTCTATTTGTTAAATATCCAACTACGCACCCTTTAGGAAATTCTAATATATATATGTATCTATCTTCACTGTAGATTTTCTTAAGATTTGGATTCAACTTTGGAAGATGTGGTTTACCTATATTCCAATTATTATTTCTCTCAAAAACTTCGTAGCTTGGAGAACCAATATAACAACCACTTAATAGTAAGGAAATTACAAATATAAAAATAAAAATCTTAATTTTCATTTTGTATCTCCTGTGTTGGTTGTTTATTTTGATTATATGTTTCTAAAATATTATTTGCTTTTTGCTCTTCTTGTTTTCGTATATAGTTTATTGTATTTAGCTCATTGATATTATTCTGTATAAATGGTGCAGCTGCGAATGGAGCAGCTGGTATTAAAAGCAATCCACTTGCTGTATTTACTAAACCTCCATTATTTTTTAAATATGTAACTCCATCAATATTTTCATAGTTCCAGCTAGACATAAAATCATGTGGTCCTGCGAAATGCTCTATTACATTATCTTTAAAACTTCCTGCTTCATATGGTGTCCCAAAGAGATACCCTTTATCCATTTGACTTCCTCCAGTTGGTGCATTCACAGGGTTAGGTTTAAGTTGTCCATGTTCATTATAAAACTTTTCTGGATGACTACCACCACCTTTTCTACCATCTCCATTTAAACCTTCACTTAATTTTCCATCTCCAACATAATTATAGTTATCAAATATATATTTCCTCATTTGCAATGCACTATCATTAAATACTGATAAAGTTGCTCCTGTTTTAAAACCATCTTTAAACTCTCCACCCATTATTTCAGAACTTATCCCTTGAGCAGTACCTCTTACCACTGCATTTTGTGCGTAATCTGTAACACTCATACTTTCTTTTAGTGCATCTATTGATAATGCAGTATTTGCATAAGAAAGTACCCCAGCACTTACAGCACCTTTTACTAAAGATTGAGCATCAAGTTTAAAAGAATTCCCTGTGATAACAGCAGTTGCTAGTTGGGTTGTAACTCCTGTTACTATAGATTGTACTACAGCTGCTTGTACACTAGCAGTGGTGATTGCGGTTGTGGCAGCTGTAGTTGCGGCAGTTGTGGCTGTAGTAGTAGCAGCTCCTACAAGTGCTGTTCCTGCTCCTGCTGTTAAAACTGTTACTACAATAGCTACAATTAAAGCTCCTACTCCGCTTAAAGTTGTTGTTTTATCATTCCACTCTTTATTGTTTAAAGTTGCTTTTATAAGATTTATTTGTTCTATAGAAAGGTTACTTTGGGAAGAGAGTGTTTTGATGATATTATCGGTTGTAAGTTGGTTGGTTATATCTTTATTATTTACGATAAGTTTATCACTTACTTCTATTTTTGCTTCTTTAAGTATCTCTTTTATATACCCTTTTGTTTCTATAGTTCTTGTTAATATTCCACTTGAATCTGAAAAGTTACTTTCATATTCACTGTCTTTAGAGGAGATTAGGTTTATTATCTCTGCTGTTATTTTGGCTTCATTGGCTTTTATTTTTGAAGCGATAAGTGTTAAGTTTCCTGTATCTATATTAACATTATTGGCTTGAAGAAGCGAGGCTATATTTTTTGAGCTTTGTTTCTCTTGTTTGGTACTTGAACTTGAGAAGAATCCTTTTGATTCACTTTTGTATTCTGAGGTGTTTGATAAATTTATACTCATAAATTTTTACTTTGTTTATATTTTTGCATTCTTTCATATCTTAGCCATTTTTGTTTTTCTTTTTGATAGAAATAATTGACTTCTATTAATAGTTGAATTATTATGAGAAAAAAAACTATGCAATAAAGTAAATCTGATTTATGATACCATGCATATATATTAAAGATAATAGCTATTATCAAAATTTTATACCTAGTTATTTTCTTAAAATCAACAATCAAAAAAAATCCCAAAATAATGGCTAATATGGGGTATAGTAACCTTGGTAATAGCATAAAAGAAAAATAATGCTCTCCGATTGTTTTAGGGTCATAAAAAATAAAGAATAAAAAATAGAAAATAAAGAATAAAAAATAGAAAATAAAGAATAAAAAATAGAAAATAAAAAATACTTTTTTAAAAATATTACCTTTTAACTTTTTAAATATATATACACAAGTTATAATAATAAAAAAAAGATATGTCAACTGAGGTAAAATAGCTGAAATAACCATTATCTTTGCATATTTCTCATTACCTCTTATTGATACATCTGAAATTATATTCTCAATTATTAATACTATTGTAGGCAACAAAGCCAATGGTAATAATATTACTAAATGTTGACTATAATATTTAATTACTTTTTTTATCATTAGTTTACTTTTTTATCAACTTGATTAATAACTTCTGGGCTATCAATATTTATATGATCTCCATAATACTTATAATAAAAACTTTCGTTTGGATATGTTTTTGGAGATTCAACTTGTATATTTTGTACTCGTGAATTATTATTTATAATTTGTTCAGAAAATCCACCTTCCTGACTACTCATTCCAAAAAAGTTTGATAGAGAATTTCCACCAATACGTTGAACCATATCATCCTTATCATAAATATTAAAAACAGTGGCATTTTGTGTTAATGCCAAATTATTGGTCACATAGTCATTTCTAACAGGTGCGGCTAAATACATTATCGAATCAACTATACCTGTATAACCTTGTTCTACTAGCTTTTGAGTAACTATTTTTTGTACATTTCCTCCATGAGAATGCCCCGTAAGATATATAGGTTCATTAGGATTGTCTTTTTTTATCTCTAAGATTTTATCAACAATCTTATCTGCAAGAAGTTCTCTATCTGCATTATTATTTTCTAAATCTCTATCGTTGTCCATAGGAATAAACTCATCATCATTATAAAATTCTTTAATTTTTTCTTCAAAGCCTTTATCAACATCTTTTTTACTTGAAAATGTCCCTGGAGCATGTAATATTACATTGTTTTCAACAGATATTATAGAACTATTCAAAGCACTTTGTAGCTCTTCACCTAATGCTCCTGCTGTTATCACTGTTCCTAGTTGTGAACTAAGTCTTATTATATCTTTTTCTCCATCTGTATAAAAATTTTCATTTGTAAGACTACTCCCTACAGCTTCACCTATTACTTCTCCTGTAACCGCTCCTAGTGCTCCACTTGCCAAATCTTCTCCTCTTATAGCTGCTCCTAAAGCTCCTGAACCTAGGTGAGCTATTTTATGGGTAGCATAGTTCAACTCTCCATTTGCATAATTATCTCCAATTATATTTGAAACTTTCCCTTGTACTACATTTCCTGCATTAGAAAGAAGATTATCTTTAAAGTCTCCTCCATAAATAGCAGTTTGTGTAGTCGTATCAACAAGTGTTTTTCCTACTATATCTGTTGTATCCATCTTTGCTACATCAGTATTTATATCAAACTGACTATATGCTAAAGTATTTGCATACGAAAATACCCCAGCACTTACAGCTCCTTTTGCAAGAGAACTCATATCTAGTTCAAATGAGTTCCCAGTAATTGCTGACGTTACTGCTGCTGTTACGGCTTGGTTTATCATAGATTGTACGGCTGCTTCCAATGCCATTTGAATCGCTTGATTGATAGCTCCATCTAATGCTGCACTTACTAACCCTGTTCCTGCTCCTGCTGTAAAATATGTTACTACTGCTTTTACTATTAAAGCTCCAAGTCCTGATAAGGTAGTAGTTTTATCACTCCACTCTTTATTTGTGAGTTGTGCTTTTACTAGATTGATCTGATCTGAAGTAAGTTTTCCTTCAGAGGAAAGTGTCTTTATAATATTATCAGCAGAGAGTTTTTCTGTGATATCTTCTCCATTGAATATAAGTTTATCATTAACTTCTATTGTTGCAGCTTTTGCTACTTCTTTGATATGTCCTTTTGTTTCTATTGTTCTTAGTAGAAATCCACTTGAATCTGAAAAGTTACTTTCATATTCACTGTCTTTAGAGGAGATTAGGTTTATTATCTCTGCTGTTATTTTGGCTTCATTGGCTTTTATTTTTGAAGCGATAAGTGTTAAGTTTCCTGTATCTATATTAACATTATTGGCTTGTAGGAGTGAAGCTATATTTTTTGAGCTTTGTTTCTCTTGTTTGGTGCTTGAACTTGAGAAGAATCCTTTTGATTCACTTTTGTATTCTGAGGAGCTTGTATCTGTCGTTGAGACGATATTTACATCTTTTGCGTAGATGTTCGCATCTTCTTGTGCTTTTACTGTACTACCATTTACATTAAAATTTCCATTTGTTAAAACTGTAAGATTTTTTGCTTCTACCTTTGAGCCACTATTTTTTAGAGAATCTCCTTTATAGTATCCACCATACACATCAAAGTCAAATTTCTCATTTTGTTGTGTGGCATCTATATTTACATCCCCATTATGTGCTACTATCGTTGCATCCTCTCCTGCTTGTAGTTGTGAGCCTGTTACAGTTACAGAATCTCCTGCATTTACTTTGAGATTTCCTCCTGCTACTACACTTGCATCTTTCCCTTTAAAAGTAGTTCTTTGATACCCTTGTGCATAGTTATATATTTTTTGATTTGTAGCACTTTTTATATTGATATTGTTATTTGCACTCAGGCTTATATCCTTCCCTGCTTTTATATCTCCACTGATATTATCTATATCTGTATTACTTTGAAGAGTGGCATCATTTTTTGCTTCTATTATTCCACCGTGATTTTGGATATTGTTTGATAAGAGTAGAAGATTATTTCTTGCTTCAATTTTTCCTTGATTTTGTAGTGTTCCGGCAGTAGCAAGTGCTATATCTTCCCCTGCGATTATTTGTGTTCCATCTTTTAGGTTATTGCTACTTAAAGAAGCCAGATATACTACAGGAACCAATACTCTATTGCCTTCTACAACTTTCTCTTCCATCCATACGATATCTTTGTTAAGTCTATTGATTTGTTCTTTGGAAAGTGTCACACCAAAAGCAAGATTTAAGTCATCTTTTACTTCAACTGCATTATCCATCAATCCTTTATATTGTGCTAGGTCTGTATCGTAGCCTTGGAGGTATCGCTGTCCACTTAACTGGATGATACTATTTCGTATAAGTGTTGTCTCATACATCGCATCTCCTAGTCTTTGAATAGTTTGAGTTGGATCATATCCAAGTTTTCCCATCATATAATCTGAGCTGATAAAAGTCTGATAGTTAGCATAAAGAGGATTTGATTCTATCAAGTAAGTATGTTCTGAATTGGTACTAAGAGTAAAAAGTCCAAACTTATTTTTTGGTAAGGTAAGTTTTGAAACGACAGTATTACTATCTGTCTCTATAGTTACACTATTAGTTGTTTTTAGAGTGGGGCTATTGGTTGTTTGATAGAGTCCTGATTGATCACTTACCACTGTTTGTTTTACAGCTTCTTGCTCATCTAAAATGTTTTTAAGATCATTGCTTAGAATATTATAAATCTTTTCAAGTTCACTCACTATCATGGTTAAATTATGATTTTCCATCTCACTTATGACCGTGGTATTGTTATTGAGGGTATCTTTTATATCTGTATTTATATCTATAAGTACTTGTTTTTGTCCTCCCATATCTTCTAAACTCACTAAAGCACTCTCAATTTCTTCTAAAGAGATTAGATTGGTTTTATTTTCTTCAAGATTGCTTTTAAGCGCTGTAAGGGAAGTTTCAAAATTAAGTATCTCTTGCGCTAGGGTATCTGATAAATCTAATATTTTACTATAATCAATAACTGCTTGTAATTGATCAATATTTTCTTGATCTTTCGTGATGGATTCTTCTAAAGCATTTTTTATATTTGTAAGGTCAGTTTTAAAAACTGTAAAATCCTCTTCTGTTTGAATAGAATCTATTTTTTCTTCCATATTTGCAACTTCACTGACTGTTAAATTAATTTGTTCATTATTATCATCAAGTGCATGTATACTGTTTTGAAGATCGATACTATTAGATTCTACTGTATTTATCTCATTTTGTTTTTGTATCATCTCTGCTTCATTTAATATCTCTTGATCATTATTTACATTATTGAGTGTTACAACATTTCCAGTGATGGTTCTTTTTGCTTGAATACCATAGTTCACAACCGGTACATTAGAAGTACTTTTTGATGTAAATGTTCCTCTATATCCCGCTCTTTCTTTATGCTTTATACAAGCCCCACAAACACTAGAAGAACAATATTTTTCATTTCTATATTGTTTTGTAACTACCGTTGTCGTAGTTACTGCAACTTTTCCTACATTATTGGTTGTATTGGCATTTAAAATAATATCTTCATCAGAAGAAATAAGAGAATAATAGTTATTTAAAGTCTCTACATCTATTTTTATATCACCTTCAGCTAACATAAGAGCAGGATCACTAGGAATTGTAAGAACATCCGTACTTACTGTAGTTGTTACTATATTAAAGTTATTTGAGCCTCCTAATTGTACTGTTTTTGTATTGGATGTTGTCTTTTTAGTGTATACGGGAGTACTTGTTGTATTATTAAGAGTTTTTGCTGTAACATTGATATCTTGATGGGACTGGATAACTCCTTTATTGGTAACGGTGTTTATTTTTTCTTTTGCTTCATTGGCCAAAATATTGATATCCCCATCTGCATAGATCATCCCGTTTTGTTCATTGGTAAGACTGTTTTCAATCAGTAGGTTGATTTCATCATTACTTCTAATCATCTCTTCATTGGTAAGGTTTTGTGCCTGTATAGTCATATCATTTGTAGAGTATAAAGCCCCTTTATTATGGATATTGAGTGTTGCTATATCTAAAGTATTTGCTGCTATTATTCCATTGTTTACAATATCATTTGAAGCAAGTAACATTTGATCTTTAGCATAAATAGTGCCATCGGAATTATTAGTAATATTTTCAACAATGACAGCTAGGTCATCATCGGCTTGAATAAGAGCATTGTTTTCTAACTCTTTAGCTGATAAGATTACATCATTTTTTGAGTAGATGTTATTGTCATTGAGAATCTTTTGTTCTGCTTGAAGTCTCACTATACTCGTATCTGATATTGCTCTTATTTCCCCTTTATTATCTGTATTTTTAGTTTGAATATCTATATTTTCACTTGCTTCAATAATACTGTCAGCTTGTACAAAAAGATTATTTGTAGAAGTGATTTCAATATTTGTTGCAGCTATTTCATCTGTAGTGTTTATATCCCCATCCGTTGCAGTGATACTTATATCTTCATTAGCAACTGTTTTTGCAAGAACAATATCTCCATTGACATTGATAGTAAGATCTTTTTGTGCTATTACTTCAGGTGGCAAGTTTACCCCTACTCCTTTATCATTACTTTGAAAGGTAATCATATTTGCATAAATACCTCCTAAAAGTGAAGAATCTATAGCTACACCACTTTCATTTGTTTCTAAAGAATTTACTGTTCCATCTAAAGAAATATCACTATCTCCTGTGACTATATTAAGCTCTTGTGCATATATCTTTGCATTTATCTCCAAAGCTTTCGAATAGAGATTTACTGCATCTATATTATTGGCATTGAACCCATCGCCTTCAATAAGTATATCCCCACCCCGAATATTAAACCCACCAAGGTTAGAGCCATTGAAAAAAGGATTTCCTGTTGTTAAAGTAACTTTTGGAGTATTGATAAACCCTCCGCCATTGACAGAGATACCGTTTGGATTTGCAACAATCACATCGGCTGCTTTTCCAGCAACTTCTGTGTACCCTTGAAGCAAAGTTCGATTTGTCCCTGTTACTTCATTTAAAATAAGCTTTGCACTTCCACTGCTATCAAGATTTGTATTTCTATCTATATATCCAGCAAGTTGTGTTTTTGTAACCATTTGTGAATTGTTTAATATCAAACCTTTTTGCTCAACATTATAATCTTTAAATTTATTATGAGATACTCCACTCCCATTTGGTGCGACAATATTTACAATAGGAACACCATTTTGGGAATTTTCCAAATTGGCTTGGTTACTCTTTGGTGCAGTTGTATCTACTTTTACCCCCGCAGCATACACTGTTTGAGTAAATAATAATATAGTACTCGTAATGATGGAACAAACTCTTTTCATAAACATTAGATATTCTCCTTCAGTGATCTTGATTTACACTTTTTGATAATTGCATCTACCTCATCATGACAATTATTGGCAAAGGCATTAAATATTTTTATCTCCTTAGATTCGATATGTTTCTCTATGCATAGTCTAAACATTTTTACATCGTAAAGCTCTTTTTTGATATCTATTTTATTGCAACGGTCTGGATGGAAATACTTAGAGTTATCAGACATTGTTCCTCTGCCATCAAAATAGTTCATATAATCTATGGCATAAAAACCACCACATTTTCCATTTGTACAAAGATAACTATGATAATAAGTATCCAAAGTATCAGAGCAAAGATATACATCATCTTGTGGTAAGCTACTCAAGTGCTTTAGATTTTGTATGATGTCGTCCTTTTTAATTTTTGATATCCATTGAGCACTTTTAGGATCATACACTCCTTCAGGGAAAAAAAGTAATCCACTCTTTGATTCTAAGAGTCCACTTGCATAGGCAAAATCTACTTTCAAGTTAGGGTTTGTATCTTTGATAAGCTTTCCATTTTGATCATAATCAAGTACTTTGACAACTTGTTTTTGTTGATTGAGAACAGCTCTTAGTGTCTGCATTTTATTGTAGATAAAATAATAGGTTTGATTTCTACTTTTCATACCAAAAGGAAGTGTGTCATATTTTGTTTTATAAAGATACTCTCTTAAAACAGTATCATTTGAATCGTTTACAATATAAAGCTTTCCATCCCCTTGCCAAAGATATTTTTCAACTACTTTTTGATCAATGAGCTTTGATACTCTTCTATTAGATTGATCAAAAAGAAAAGTGATTTTTATACCTTTTAAAGCTATGTGTTGTAGGTGGTTATCTTTATTGTAGAGGTATTGTACATTTTGCCTAAGATTTTCTTTTTGCAAAACTTCTAAAGCCATACGATCCTGTGAAAAATAGAAAATAATACTGAATAATGAAATCCCCAATACAAGCAAAATAAACTTTTTCATTTTAGAACCTATATCCTAACGATAATCCAAAAAATTTATTTGCTTGAGTTACATCTTGTTTTCTAATTGGTATTGCATAATAAATTTGTAAAGAGATATCATCTTTACTATATTTTGCTCCAACTGAATAACTAGCAAGTATCCCTCCCTCTACATCTTCACTCTTATCAATATATCCATAATCATAAGCAATAAAATATTTTTGAACAATCAAATTAAAAAGTTTTGTTGAGAGTGTTTTTTCTAATTCATTGCGTATATAATAACCACTGTTTCCACTTAATCCCTCTTTATTGTATCCTCTCACACTATAAGCTCCCCCTATACTGACTTGATCATTTCCAAATAAAGGATCATTACTATGTTGATAATGACCATTTAAAGAATATTGCACTTCCAAGAGTTGCTTCATCATACTAAGATCAATCGTATATAATGAAAACTTTTCATCTAAAGATGTGGGATTGTGTGTTCCAAATAAATTTGTTCCTTTTGTATATGAAAGAGCAAGTGAAGAATAAAATCCTTGTGTTTGAAAAAGATAATCTAAATTAAGTCCCTTAGTTGATACACTATAACTAGAAGTTTCTATTTGCGACCCAGCTATAAAGTTTTCCGTATCATATCTTGATACAAAAGCCCCTACATTAAATCTATTTTGTTGGTCGTGATACAGTTTATACTTTATATCAAAACTTGCAGTATTTGTCTTTCCTTTTGTTTCATAATCAGTAATTCCTACTTTTAAAAACTGATCATACTTTGTTTTTTTATAGCTTATTGTATTTAATATTCTATTTCCAATAGGAAAAGAGTAAACAAAACCGTTTCCTTTTGAGTTTTCTTCTTTAGTATGTCTATGAGTACTATTTAGATAAATAGAAAATTGATCATTTATATTAAGTGGATTATCAAGATTAAAATTTAAACTTCCTTGAAACTTTCCTGTTTTTTTAGATCCATAATTATCTATACCAATCGTTCCATTTATTCTGTTTGATATTTGGTTTTCAATTTGAATATTTGAAGTTCCAACTTTTTGAGATGGTATAATCTTCATTGTTGCATTATTAGAGGGTAAGCGATTAATCGACTCTATAGCTCTTTCTAAATCTCTTAAATTGAGATATTTTCCTTCTTGAGCTAAAAAAGCATTTTCTATATATAGCTCATTTGGAGTTATATCATCAACCTCCCCCTCAACAGCAATAACTTCCAAAATACCTTCATTAATCTTTTGAGCTTTAAAATATACTTGAGAAGTAACATAGCCTTTGTCAATATAAAGTCGTGTCAACTCTTTTGTGAGATTATTCAGTTCAGTTAAAGTACGACATCCATTTGCATATTTTTTAAAAATCTTTTCTTTCTCATTTTTTAAGAGTAGTGTAATGCTATTTTCTTTTATTATCTTTATCTCAATACATTGCTCATCACTATTCTCTTGTAAAGTAGGCTTTTTACTATCATAAAAAAATATTTTTTGATTACTATTTTCTTGAAGCTTTTGAAACTGTTCTTTTTGTTTTTCAAAGTTTTGTTTTTGTTTAATCGCATCTTCCGTTATATTTGCATATGACAGTATTGTGTTTAGCATTATTAATAAAATTATCGAAAAAATATTTTTGATTATCTTCAATACTATAATCCTTAAAAAATTTCTTTAATTAAATAGAAAAAATTATAGCAGAAAAAAGTCACAAAAAAGATTTTATATAAAAATTAATATTTTTTTTGGGACTTTTTAATAATTGTAATATGAATTGTTACAACTATTATTAAAAGTTAAAACAATGGTTGGTATCTGCAGTTTCGTACTACGAATTTGGAACGTGAAGTGTTACATAAAAAACTGTTTTAATTCTTCTTTATTTATTGTTTTTTTGGTCATATCAACCAAACCTTCGTTTTTAAAGGTACGTAAAATTCGAGAAAGTGTTTCAGGTGAAATGTTCAAGATTTCTGCAGTGATAATGTTTTTGGTGTTAAAAAACTCTTCGGTATGGTCATGAATGTATTTTGCCACTCTCTCTTGAGAATCAAGCACAATATGCATGGAAACCAAGTTCTCTAAGTTTTTAATTTTTTTAATCAGTGACGTTTGTATTTTAAATGCCAAAGAGGGATTTTGGTAAATAATCTCTTTTAATGAGGCAAAATCAATCATAATCACCTCTACATTGGTAAATGCTTGTGCAGTTGCAGGATAAGGGATTTGCTCAAAATTAGCCACCTCAGCAATAAGTTCATTGGGATGAAAATATTTTAGAATCACCTCTTTGTCATTGGATGTTACTTTATAAAGCTTGATGATTCCACTTTTAAGTAAATACAAATATTTTGATTCATCGCCCTCATAAAAAATGATGCTCTCTTTAGGAAAACTCGCTTCCTTACTGAATGCTTCAATTTGAGCCAAAGTATCGTCACATAAATCTTGAAATAAGAAAAAGTCTTTGAGCTTTGTATTCATAATAATCACCTTTGTAAAAAGAATATTCTACAATTTTGTGAATTAAATATTCTTATTTACAATCAATAATTAATATTTTTGTTTAAGGATTCTTCAAATTGGATAATTTGACCATCAAGTGTTTTTAGAAATTCAACAATCAACTCGGTCTCTTCTTGAGTAAAGATGATTCCCAATTGGTATTTTCCCATAATTTGCACTGCCTCTTTAAGCTCTTTAACACTGCCATTATGAAAATAAGGTGAAGTTTGATGAATGTTTCTTAAAATGGGGACTCGAAACAGTTTGTTGTTGTCTTTTCCTTTAAAGCCCCCGATATTCTCAAAAGGAAAAGTTCTGTCAATAAGTTGAAATTGAGGCAGAACACTTGTTTTGTCATTGACTACTTGAACATTAAGCCACTCATTCCACCAAGTTCTTAATGGAAACTTTTCAACACTTAAGCCTCCAAAACTTGTACCCGCATGGCACCCTTTGCACCCTTTGGTTAAAAACAGTTCAAACCCTTTTTTGGCTTTACTGTTCATGGCATCGTTATTGCCTTCTAAAAATTCATCCAAACTTCCACGTGTCAATAATGTTCTTTCATACGAAGCTAACGCTTTTTGAACATTTTCAAAACTCACAGCGGGTTCATTCTCAAACACCGTATTAAAAAGTTGCACATATTCAGAACTTTCTTGAAGTCGTTTTACCACCTCTTCTTGGGTCATATTCATCTCAAAATGTGCTTGAATAGGACCTGCTGCTTGTTCTTCAAGAGTTTTAGCTCTGGCATTCCAAAAATATGCCGTGGCAAACGCTGTATTTAACACCGTAGGAGTATTTAAATGGCTGGGATTTTTTTGATTGTTATGCCCAATGGCAGTCGGTAAATTATCTTCACCGCCCTCTTTGAGTTTATGGCATGTTGCACAGCTGATATCGTTGTTTTTAGAAAGTAGCGTATCGTTAAAAAGTTTTTGCCCTAAAGCCACTTCATCATGTGATATTTCCCCATTTTTAATCGTCAACAGTTTTGAAGCTTCCCTGAAATTCGTAGGTATGGGATTGATGTTTAAATCCAAGGCTTTTTTCCGTAAAGCATTGTCATCAAATTTATACTCATGATGATACTCAAAAAACTGGGGCAGTTGTGTAATAAAAAAGAAAATAAGCAATCCACCCAGAACAAATGTAATCACTTCCAACGCTTTTCGCATAACTAACCTTTATATTGCATATTAATGTTAATTATAAATGATTTACACAGAAAAAAAAATAACCTAGGTCAAGAGCGCTTAAATCTCAAAAAAGTTTTCAACCCACTTTTTCTCTTGAGGTGTGATTTCAAATTGCTTGATAGGTTGTTTGTTGGCATCTAAAATCATCAATACGTTGCCTTGAAGTTTTAAAAACTCTTTGCCCCACTGTTTATCTAAACTGTCCATATATTTTAATGCTTCTGAAGCAGGGGGTTTGGTTTTTTCATCGGTTTTTTTATCCACAACAGTAAACCCACCCAATCGTTTCTCAACAGTATAAGGCAAATAAGGTTTCAAAATAGAATAGACTCTCTCATTTTTTGCTTCGGGCATGGCATTTTGGAATGCGATAAATCCAATCATAAAAAACCCCACTAAAAATCCCAGTAAAAGTAAGTTACTGTTTTTTGTTTTCATCTGTTTGTCTCCAACTTTGTATATATTCTTTGGCTTTTTGGTCTAAAAATTGCATTCGCTCTTTGCCTTTGGGCATAGTTTTTCGGTAGTTTTTCATCTGTTCTAAAAATTCTACTATGCTGTTGGGAATAAGATTTGACAAAAAAATACGCAACTGCTTTGCCACAGCAGGTGAAGCTCCACCTGTTGAAATGGCAATGGTTAAATCCCCTTTTTTGACATACGAAGGAAAAATAAAATCGCAATATTTTTGCAAGTCAACACAATTGCACAAACACGGATAAGTGCGTGTTTCAAAATATATTTCTTCTTGCAATTGGAAATTATCAATCGCAGCAATAACAATATCAAACCCTTTTATATCGCCTTTTTCATACTTTTTGAGATAATGAGTTAAGTTGTATTGTTGGATTAAGTGCATTGAGGCTTCATTGAAATTTAAAGCAATTAAAGTAATATTGTGTGTAAAATCAAGTAAATGCTCAAGCTTTTCTAAAGCCACATTTCCGCCACCAACTATCAAAATCTTTTTGTCATCAAATTTTAAAAATGCTGGGAAATACGCCATAGCAAACCTTTATATTAAAAGGTTATTCTAACCAAATGAAAATTAGGTTTCCTTAATTTGAATCAAGGAATAGTTTACATTAAAAAATATTACAGTTTGTCATATTTTTAAGATAGTTTTTCTTTTTTTGTTATTATTTTAAAAATTGAATCATAGGAACTTACATGGAACTCACCATTGAAGATATACATAATAAAATATTCACTGTTCGAGGCGTTCAAGTTATGCTGGACAGCGATTTGGCAAAGCTTTACAATATAGAAACAAAAACATTTAATCAGTCAATAAGAAGAAATATCAAAAGATTTCCAGAAGATTTTAGATTTCAACTCAATGATGATGAAAAAAATGAACTGGTAACAAAATGTTACCAGTTGCAAAACTTAAAACATTCGTATATCAATCCTTATGTTTTCACTGAACAAGGAGTGTCAATGTTAAGTGCTGTTTTAAAAAGTGATATAGCAATCAACAGAAGTGTACAAATCATCAGAGCTTTTGTAAATATGAAGCAATTTATATCATCAAATAACGACCTTTTTAAAAAGATAAATACCATTGAAAAAAAGCAAATAGAATATGAGATAAAATCAGATGAAAAATTTGATAAGATATTTGATGCATTAGAACAAAAACAATTAAAGCCAACGCAAGGCATATTTTACGATGGTCAGATTTTTGATGCCTATCGTTTTATATCTGATTTATTACGAGAAGCCAATAAAAAAGTTATTCTTATCGATAATTATATTGATGATAATACACTGACAATTTTCAGTAAAATTCTCCATATAAATGTAACTATTTACACGCATACCATATCCAAACAACTCAAACTGGATTTAGAAAAATACCATACTCAATATAATAATATCTCTGTAAAAATATTTAAAAATTCTCACGACAGATTCCTTATAATTGATGATAAAACAATTTTTCATATAGGAGCAAGTTTAAAAGACCTTGGCAAAAAATGGTTCGCTTTTTCAAAAATGGATATGGCTTTATTTGAGGATATGTTTTCTAAGTTGGAGTAAAGAGTTTGGGGTTGTGTGATTTTGCTTGAGATTTTAGTTTTTTTATGCTCTTGAAAACCTAAAGATTTCCGCCTTTTACTTTTTAATGGTAAAAAGTAACCTGTGCTTGCACTCTCTTTGAGAAAAAGCCACCAACAAAGCTTCAAAGCCCTTGGGTTCCCTCTCTTATTATTTTTCTTTTGTCTGTACCAGAATTTAGTCACTTCGTTCCGGCATCTGAGTCGCAAAACTCACATAAAAATATGCTTATGAGCATATTTGTTATGTTCAAACAGTTGCAACTCTTTTTCGAAAAGAAAAATAAACGTTCGGCTTTTCAGATGTTGGAAAGAATGGGATAAGGACATTGATATATTTGATTTTCTAAGATTACAACTTCACTGACTTTAATTTATTAAAGATAGTTTGAAGTGTAGGAATTTATTTCTGCCTTTGATGAAGCTAAGATTTTAGGATTTTATTTCGGGGAACAGTTCAAACTGTTTGAGGAGAGAAAAGTGCTTAACACACTTTTTCGACGAGTTTTTGAACGCAGAAATTAAATTCTAAAATCTTAGGGTCTGCTCCTTCATCAACTTGGCAGTCTTTTTTGCTTACTTTTTCGAGACCAAAAAGTAAGAGAGCGGAAACCTTTAGGTTTTCAAGAGAGGGTATTTTTTCTATTTTCAAAATTAGTATACTGTTCCCAGAATTTTAAATAAAAGCCATCCTAAAAACAAAGAAATTACATATTCAAAAAATGTCCTAGATAAAACAAGCACTCCTCTGTGCTTGTTTCTTCAAAAAAATCAAACCCCAAACGTCTCCTTAATCTTCTCCTCAAAATCTTTATCACTCAATGCTTTTCGCAAAGGAACAAACGTATCGGCTTCTTCTCCTACTTTTACTGCGATTTCACTTTTCTCATTTTCAATAATATCTTTAATGGCTTGTGCGATTGGCAGGGGGCTTGGTCCTTCGTTGATGGCTGCTCCTACAATGGGAACAAAGTGAGAGACCAACTCTTTATAAGGGCTTGTATCGCTCGTGGTTTTAGCGTTAGCGAGCAAACCTTTTTTGACAAAATTTGTACCAAACAATCCTGCAAGAACAGAGTGTACTCGAATATTAAAAGGCGCAACTTCAAATCGTAACGAATCTGTAATCCCCTCCACAGCATATTTACTGGCATTATAATGACTTAAAAGAGGTAAGCCCATTTTGCCTAAAAATGAAGAAATATTAATAATCACACCACTTTTGGCTTCTCTCATAAAAGGCAATACCTCTCGTGTGGCTTTAATTAAACCAAAGACATTGACATCAAACTGTTTGAACATCTCTTCATCGCTGCCCTCTTCCAGTGTGGCTAACAAACCAAACCCTGCATTGTTGACCAACACATCGATTTTGCCCTCTTTTTCAATCACACTTTTAACCGCTTGTTGTATGGAGTGAGTTTGCGTAACGTCCAAAGGCACAATATGGATTTGCACCCCTTTTTCTTTGGCTTTTTCCAACAGTTCTGCTTCATTACCTCGTGTTCCTGCATACACAGTATACCCATTAAGAGCAAGTAAAATTGAAGTTTCTAACCCCATCCCTGATGTTGCTCCTGTGATTAATACCACTTTTGACATATAGACTCCTTGTTTGTTTTTTATATCATATTAAGAGTTTGAAAAATTCACAATAATATATATCAAGAAAAAAATGGGCAAAATTGTAAACCTTAAAAATTGTTTTAAATCAATGTTTAAATAAATTTGATAAGTTATAATTTTTTTAAATTAAAAAAGGAACAAAGATGAGTCCATTAACCAAACCTGATTTAAAAAATGAAATACTGCTTCGAATACAAAAAAATTTTCCACTCACAGCAAGACCTTTTTTGTCCATTGCTAATGAACTTAACACAACCGAACAAGAAGTATTAAGCCTTTTAAATGAAGCCAAAAAAGATAAAATCATACGACAAACTTCGGCTATTTTTGATACGAAGAAACTCGGATACACCTCTTCTTTAGTGGCATTTGAAGTAGAGGCAGAAGAGATTGACAACGCTGTGGCTGTTTTAAATGCTCATCCGGGTATTTCACACAATTACGAACGAAATCATGCCTTTAATATTTGGTTTACCCTCGCTGTTGCTCCCAATTCAAAATTGGGTTTAGAAAAAACGGTTGAGATACTGGCATTAAAAACCAAAGCCAAAAATTTTATTATTTTACCCACATTAAAACTCTTTAAAATTTCAGTCAAACTCGATACGACCAACTCGTTAAGCCAAAAAGAGCATGTTGCGACAAAAACCTACAAAGAGTTATCCTTAAATGAAACACATTATGAATTGATTCAACATTTACAAAAAGATATTGCCTTAGTTGAAGAGCCTTTTAAAGGCATTATTGATGCACTTAATATCTCGTATGAAACTCTTTTTGAACATATTCAAGAGTTTTTAGATGCCGGTGTCATACGACGTTATGCTTCCATATTAAACCATCGAAACGCAGGATTTAATGCCAATGCCATGGTCGTTTGGGATATTGATGAAAATCAGGCTCAAGCCATTGGAAAAGAAGCTGCTGCCTACAGTGCAGTAAGTCACTGTTATTTACGCCCCAAATATGAAAACTGGAGCTACAATTTATTTACCATGATTCACGGCAAAACCAAAGAAGAGACCCAAGCAGTTATTGATAAAATTGCCAACAGCATTGAACACACTTCGTATATGCCACTTTACTCTTCTCGAGAGTTTAAGAAAGTACGTATTGATTATTTTAGCGAAGCATTTTATGCTTGGGAACAAAACCATTTATAAAGGATTAGAATGAAATTTTTAGAATTAGAAGGTGCCTATATTGTCATTGGCATTTTTATACTTATTGTTACTGCTTTTGTTACCACACGATCTTTTGTGGGCAAAAATGCCTTTAAAATTGGATTTCCCTTGGTCTTTTCAATATTGTCATTTTTTATTTTAATGCACTATTTTGTTACCACCGATCGTATGGAAACAGTTGAAAATCGTTTTTTAAGTGGAAAACCCATTATTTGTGAAAACCGTGTTCAACGTAAAGTTGCTCCTTCTATTATTATCAGTCAACCTCAAGGTTGGAGTTTGGAAGGAAATATCTTTACCAATCCCGAATACAGCCGTACTTTTCACAGTGCCAGATGTTTGGAACATTTTACACCTGAGTTTCCTGAAGAAAAATAAGAAGTGAAAAGTAAGAAGAGAGTGGTAAGAAGTTAAGAGATTACAACTTAACACTCTTTTTTAATACCAATCAACCATTCGTAAATTCTCAACTCTTTCAAATTCTTTGGTGTTTCTTGTAACCAAAATCAAATTATTGGCTTTGGCACACCCTGCAATTAGCACATCCATTGCACCAATAGGTGTGCCTTTTTTTTCTAAATTGGCTCTTATTTTTGCACTCTCAATGGCTTCTTTTTGAGTAAAATCAATCACATTAATTTGAGATAAAAGTCGTTTTAGTTGTTCTTCTCTTTTTTGACTGTCATTTGATTTTGCAATGCCTACTTCAAGTTCGTACACAACGATTGAAGGAATAAAAATATCTTTAGGCGAGACCGCAAAAAGATTTTTAGAAATATTGCCTAAACCTTTGAAAAAATAAATAACGGTATTGGTATCCAACAAATACATCTAAAACTCTTCTCTTTTTATATCTTTTGTTGACTCTCGTATCTCTTCAAGAGAGGGGAAATCACTCCATGAACCACTTAAGTTTTTTATGTCATCATTCCAACTGGTATTGAGTTTTTGTTCAATTGCATTGGCAATATACTTACTGATGGATTGTCCCGTATTTTTGGCTATTTCTTTTATCTTTTCTTCTAAATTGTTATCAATATAAATGGTAATTTGTGCCATAGTAACTCCTAAGTATAAGTGTACCTATAAGTGTACCTTATTTTATTTAATTCTTTGTTTAACACTAAAGAAAATATGCTGATAATTCCTCTTTTTTGATTCGTCTGTTTTTCGTATCAATTAATCCCTCATCTTTAAAGACTTTAAGGGTTCGAGAAAGTGTTTCAGGCGTAATATTCAACAATTGCGCCACAAGTATTTTTTTGGTTTTGAAAAAATCTTTCTCATTATCACAAATATATTTTGCCACTTTTTCTTTGGTATCTAACACCAACTGTGTGGAAATAATGCTCTCTAAGTTTTTGATTTTTTGAATGAGTGAAATTTGCATATTAAAACACAACTCAGGATTTTTAAGCATAATGGCTTTGAGTTTTAAAAAATCAATTTTTAGCACTTCAACATCGGTAAAAGCTTGTGCGGTTGCAGGATATGGGATTTGCTGGAAACTCGCTGCTTCTGCGATGAGTTCATTGCTTTGAAAATATTTTAACACCAGCTCTTTACTGTTAGTTGCTGTTTTATAGAGTTTAATAATTCCTTTGGTTAATATGTGTAAATATTTAGGATCATCTCCTTCATAAAACACAATATTGTCTTTATTGAGTTTGACTTCATAGGTAAACTCTTCAATCATTTTTAACGTTGCTTCATCCAGTTGTGAAAAGATAAATATCTCTTTGAGCTTAGTTTTCATAAGTTATCCTTCGTATAATACATTTATCAATCAAATTGTTAAAATAAGATTGAAGTTCTATGAAACTCATAGCTCTCACAAAAGCTAATAATAAACAAGTTTTTTTCCTTTTAGGATAAAGATACCTACA
>Ga0265293_10000274_pt1 | contig 127468 bp, 119 predicted proteins | sample Munlanlewell138R_FD_192505 | JGI IMG/M metagenome (GOLD analysis project Ga0265293, IMG submission 192505) | Leachate microbial communities from a municipal landfill in Southern Ontario, Canada - Leachate well 138R | ecosystem: Engineered > Solid waste > Landfill > Unclassified | place...
GGCCGCCATCCGTTGGCGGCTTGCTGACGATGTCATAATGCCGTGGTTTTGACCAGTACCTTGACTTCGGGAAGACGGGTCAAGATCGGAGGGTTATCCCGGTGCGCTTCATTCTTCAGCGCACCCGATGGATCGCGAGACAACGGCGAGTATAGTGTCGACTATCCGATTTCCTGCTGCCGTGCGGTGATCCATTGCTGGGTGGCAGTAGTCAGCGCCTTGCTGTCGCCGCCGCTGGTGTCCAGTGGCGGGCCGATCACCACGGTGATGATGCCGGGGTGTTTCAGGAACCGCCGTGCCGGCCAGCATCTGCCGGCGTTGTGGGCGACAGGCACGATGGGGACGGCCGCCGCCGCCGCAAGGGCGGCGCCGCTGCGGGCATACTGGCCGTATTGGCCATGGTCGAGACGGGTGCCTTCGGGATAGACGATCACGTTGATGCCCATGGCGAGGCGCTGCTTGCCTTGTTCCATCACGGCCTTGATGGCCTGGCGGGGGTGCTCGCGGTCGATGGCGATGGGTTTCACCGAGGCCAGTCCCCAGCCAAACACGGGGATCTTCAACAGTTCTTTCTTGAGAATGGTGCTTACCGGGCGCAGGGTGCGTTGCAGGTAGTAGGTCTCCCAGGGCGACTGGTGGTTGCTCAGCACCACGAACGGCCCTGTCGGCAGGTTTTCCCGGCCTCTGACCACCAACCGTATGCCGCAGCAGAGATGCAGCCAGTGGAGGATGAGGTAGTTGCCGCAGGTGGCCAGTGTCTGGCGCTGGCGCAGCGGCAACAGCAGACCAATGGTGCAGCTGAGCAGGCTGAAAACGGCGACGAATACCAGATAGCCGAGGTAGAACAGCAGGGTGCGCAGGGTGAGCATGACGACGTTCATGGCCGATTCGATCCGGCGTTCGAGCAGATTCCGTATTCGAGCAGATAATCGGCGCAGTCGGACAAGGAGTCGAAAATCTTCAGGCTGTCCAGCAATGGCGCGTTATCCGCCCGCAGCCGGGCTTCGGTGGCCGCCCCTTTGCCGGTGCGCACCAGCAAGGGCCGGCAGCCCCGGGCGAGCCCCGCCTCGAGGTCGCGCAGGCTGTCGCCGACCATCGCCGCGGTGCCGAGGTCTGCCGATAGGTCGCGGGCGATGGCGTCGAGCAGTCCCGGCAGCGGCTTGCGGCAGTTGCAGCCGTCATCCGGTGTATGGGGGCAGTAGTAGATGCCGGCGATGCGGCCTCCCGCCGCTGCGACCAGTTCGTTCAGGCGGCCGTGCATGGCGTCGAGTTCGGCGCGGCTGAACAGCCCGCGGCCGAGGCCCGACTGGTTGGTGGCCACCGCAACGGTAAAGCCACCCTGGCTGAGGCGGGCAATGGCGTCGATGCTGCCGGCCAGCGGAATCCATTCATCCAGGCTTTTGATAAAGGCATCGGAGTCCTGGTTGATGACACCGTCGCGATCCAATATCACTAAAGCCATCTGGGCAGTATCCTGGGCTTTGGCCTTCAGCGAGCCGGTGCCAGCAGGGAAATATCGGCGATGTCGAGGAACAGGTCTCGAAGTTCCGACAGCAGCCGCAGGCGGTTGCCGCGCACTTTGGGATCATCGGCCATCACCATCACCTGGTCGAAGAAATTGTCTACCGGGCCCTTGAGACGCGCCATTGCCTGCATCGCGGGGTCGTAGTCCCGCGCGGCGACGAGGGGCGTCACCGCGGCGGCCACTTCCCGCAGAGTGGCCAGCAGAGCCTCTTCCTCGGTGCCTTCGAACAGCGCCGGATCCACTGCTGCCGACAGTTCGCCTTCCGCCTTGTGAAGGATATTGGATACCCGCTTGTTGGCGGCCGCCAGGGCCGCGGCTTCGGGCAGCTGGGAAAAGCGATGCACCGCCTGGGCGCGCAGGTGGAACTCCCGGGGGTTGTCGAGGCCCTTGGCATTCACCGCCATGAACACTGCGCCGGGGATACCGTCTTCTTCGAACCAGGCGCGGAAGCGTTCCAGCAGATAGTTGAGAACCTGTTGTTCCAGTCCGTCGCGCACCGTCAGGCCATGGTGCAGACTGGCGGCGAAGCGCAGGCTGTCCAGCAGGTCGAGGTCGATGGCTTTTTCGACCAGGATGCGCAGCACCCCGAGGCTGGCGCGGCGCAGAGCGAAGGGATCGCGCGAGCCCGACGGGGGCTGGCCGATGCCGAAGATCCCCACCAGGGTGTCGAGGCGGTCGGCCAGGGCAATGGCGGTGCCGGTGGCGGTGGCCGGCAGGCGATCCCCGGCATAGGATGGATAGTACTGCTCGAGCATGGCCTCGGCGACTTCATCCGTCTCGCCGTCGTGGGCAGCGTAATAGCGGCCCATGATGCCCTGCAGGTCGTCGAACTCCAGGACCATTTCACTGACCAGGTCCGACTTGCACAGGGCGCCGGCGCGCCGCACCCACTCGGGGTTGGCGCCAACGGCCGGGGCCAGGTACGCCGCCAGGGCGGCGACGCGCTCGGTCTTGTCGAACAGGGTGCCGAGCTTTTCCTGGAAGACGATGGCACGCAGTTGCTCGCGACGCGCCGCCAGGCTGTGCTTCTTGTCGTTGTCGTAGAAAAACGCGGCATCGCTGAGCCGCGGGCGTATCACCTTTTCGTTGCCGGCGATCACCCGCGCCGGCTCGCGGCTGTCGATATTGGCCACGGTGACGAACAGCGGCAGCAGCTTGCCGGCGTCGTCGACCACGTGAAAGTATTTCTGGTGTTCCCGCATGGAAGAAATCAAGGCTTCCGGCGGCACATCGAGAAAACGCGCCTCGAAGGAGCCGACCAGCGGCACCGGCCATTCGTTGAGGGCGGTGACTTCATCCAGCAGGTCGTCGCCGATCACCCCGTTGCCGCCGGCCCGGCGGGCGGCGCTGGTCACACCTTCACGGATCAGCTCGCGGCGTTCGGCAAAGTTGGCGATCACATGGGCGTTGCGCAGCTCGGTGGCATAACTGGCGGGGGAGGAGATGGTCACCTCGCCGCTGCTGTGGAAGCGGTGGCCGCGGCTGCTGCGGCCGGGGATGAGCGAGAGCACGGGGTCGGCGATGACCTGGTCGCCGAGCAACAGCACCACCCAGTGCACCGGGCGGACGAATTCGTCGCGCTTGGCGCCCCAGCGCATGCGCTTGGGGATGGGCAGGGCGGCCAGGGCGTCGTTGACGATCGCCGCGAGCAGGGTGGTGGTGGCGGTGCCGGGGCTTACCGCCCGGTAGCAAAGTTTATCCTGGCTGCCGTCGTTGGCGACGAAGTCGCCGAGGTCTGCGACGGCGATACCGTTCTTGGCGGCGAAGGCTTCGGCGGCGCGGGTCGGTTTGCCGTCGCCATCGAAGGCCACCTTGGCCGGCGGGCCCCAGTTGACGATGTCCTTGCTCGGGGTTTGCGTAGCGAGGCCGGCGACCAGCAGAGCGAGGCGGCGCGGGCTGGCGTAGAGGGTGACCTCGCCGTGGCCGAGGCCAGCGCTCTTGAAACCGTCGAGGATCTCATCGCGGAAGGCTTCCGACAGCGGCAGCAGGGCCTTGGGGGGCAGTTCTTCGGTACCGATTTCAACCAGGAAGTCTGCGCTCATTGGGCGGCCTCGCGATGTTTGGCAGTGACGTCGCTGGCAATGACCGGGTCCGCGAGGGGGAAACCGAGCGCCAGCCTGGAATCGAAATAAGCCTGGGCCACGGCGCGGGCCAGGGTGCGTACCCGGAGGATGAAGCGCTGGCGCTCGGTGACCGAGATGGCGTGGCGGGCATCCAGCAGGTTGAAGGCGTGGGAGGCCTTCATCACCATTTCATAGGCGGGCAGCGGCAGGCCCCTGGCAATCAGGCGCTGGCTCTCACGCTCGCAGACGTCGAAGCTGTGGAACAGAAAGTCGACGTCCGCTTCGTCGAAGTTGAAGCGCGACATCTCCACCTCGTTCTGGTGGAACACGTCGCCGTAGGTGACTTTGTTGCCTGCCGGGTCGAGGGTCCAGGTGAGATCGTAGATGCTGTCCACGCCCTGCAGGTACATGGCGATCCGTTCCAGTCCGTAAGTGATCTCGCCGGTGACCGGGAAGCACTCGATGCCGCCCACCTGCTGGAAGTAGGTGAACTGGGTCACCTCCATGCCGTTCAGCCACACCTCCCAGCCGAGGCCCCAGGCGCCGAGAGTGGGCGACTCCCAATTGTCTTCGACGAAACGGATGTCGTGGACCAGGGTGTCGATGCCGAGCAGGCGCAGGGATTCGAGGTAGATATCCTGAATATCGTCCGGCGAGGGTTTGAGCACTACCTGGAACTGGTAGTAGTGTTGCAGGCGGTTGGGGTTCTCGCCGTAGCGGCCATCCTTGGGGCGGCGGCAGGGCTGCACATAGGCGCTGCTCCAGTTTTCCGGGCCGATGGCGCGGAGGAAAGTGCCGGGGTGGAAGGTGCCGGCGCCGACTTCCATATCCAGCGGTTGCAGAATCACGCAACCCTGGCCGGCCCAGAACTGCTGGAGGGCGAGGATCAGGCCCTGGAATGTCGACACGTCCGGTGTTGGTTCAGCCACGCTTGTCACCTGTAGAAGATATCACCTGTTGGTAAGTTGCCACCCGCCGGAGGAAAAGGGGCGAATAGGGGGGGCAATTATAGGGCGATAGGGCGGTGAAGTCATGGCGGCCGGTCCGACAAATAGCGGGCTTTGGGGTATCCTTTGCATCTTGCAAGGGATCATTATGACGTCGACGCTACTGAAACTCTTCATCGCCATCACCTCACGCCTGCCCCTGCCCCTGGCGCGCCTGCTGGGCCGGCTGGCCGGTGAGGTCTCCTGGCGGCTCAACACCCGCGCCAGGTTCATCACCAGCATCAACCTCGAACTGTGCTTTCCCGGGATGGATGGGCGGGCGCGCGAACGGCTGGCGCGTTCCAGCCTGCAGCACTGGGGAATGACCATTTTCGAGATACCGGTCATCTGGCATCGGGGGCTGAAGGCGCTCGACCTGATCGGCGACGTTCACGGCGAAGACAAGGTGCGCCGGCAACTGGCCAGCGGCAAGGGCACCATCATGCTCAGCCCCCACCTCGGCAACTGGGAGCTGGCGGGGCTGTGGGCCTCGACCCTTGGCCCCACCACCATCCTCTACCAGCCGCCCCGCCAGCAGGGGGTTGAGCACATTACCCGCGTCGGGCGCGCCAAGGCCGGCGCCACCCTGGTGCCCACCAACCTGCGCGGCGTGTCGGCGCTGATCAAGGCACTCAAGCGCGGCGAGATCACCGGCATCCTGCCGGACATGGAGCCTGACCCGGCCAGTGGCGTGTTCGCGCCGTTCTTCGGCGTGCCGGCGCTGACCATGACCCTGGTGCACAATCTGCAGGAGCGCTCCGGTGCCGGAGTTTTGCTGGCCTTTGCGCGGCGCACTGCCGCCGGCTTCGATATCGAGATCCTCGAACCGGAGCCGGCGCTCTACGATCCGGACGCGGCAACATCGGTGGCTGCCCTCAACCGGCTGGTGGAGCGCAGTGTGGAGATGGCCCCCGAGCAGTACCAGTGGGAATACAAGCGTTTCAAGCAACAGCCCGACGGCCAGCCCAAGCGTTATCCTCGACATTCGAGGAAATAGCTGGCTTCAACGGAAAAAATCGAGCAGCTGCTTGACCAGGAAACCCAGGCCGAACAGCATTGGTAGATACCGCCACCAGGCCTTGGCGCGCCGCGCCGCCCGGGCGGCATCGTTTCGGGCGGCGGCGACCGCGCCGTCCAGGTGGCGGTAGTGGATTTCCTGTTCCAGATAATAGCGGTCGTTGTCGGGCAGCGGGTTGAGCGCCAGCTCGACGATCTGTTCATCGCTGAACCGGAGATATTTCCTCGACCGCCACTGGCTGGCGGGGGTGGTGTCGCGAGATTCCTGGGTCATGTTTTCCGGAAACGGGTTGTCCGCAGTGATATCAGGACGCGGATTTCAGCCACTCGCCGACAAAACCGGCGGCGGCGCGGTTGATCCGGGTGAAACGCTCGGGGTTGGCGAGCATCTCCCCGGCGGACTGGACGTAGGCGCTGCCATCGAGCTCATCGCCGCAGGCCGCGATGAGCGCGGTGGCGGATTCGAGAGTGGTTTCGAGATGGAACTGCAGGCCGACCACGCGATCCTCGACGATATAACCCTGGGTGGCGCAGGCGGCGCTCGAGCCGATCGCCAGGGCGCCGGCGGGCAGGGCAAAGGTATCGCCATGCCAGTGGAACACCGGCTCGCCCGCGACCAGGTAGCCGCCCCAGCGACTGGCGCTGAAGGCCGCGTCGAGGTCGAGGGGGAACCAGCCGATCTCCCGGCAGGGGTTGGCCGACACCGTTGCGCCGAGCGCGTCGGCAATCAGTTGCGCGCCGAGGCAAATGCCCAGCACCGGCTTGACGGTCTGCTCGATCACCTGGCGGATCAGGGATTTTTCCGCGGCGAGCCAGCGGTGGATCGCTTCGTCGTGCACACCCATCGGCCCGCCCATGACGATCAGCGCGTCGAAGCGGTCGCTGGCAGGCAGGGGGTCGCCGGCGTAGAGGCGGGTATGGCTGAGAGTGTGGCCCATGGCGAGCAGCGCAGGCCCGAGACTGGCCAGGTCCTCGAACGGAACGTGTTGCAGATAGTGGATGTGCATGGCGGATACCTCCTTCCTGGTGGTGTCGATCGTTCAGGCGTCGGGCGTCTGCGCCCGGAGTTGTTCGCGAAAAAGTCTGGCTTTGCGGACGTAGTGGTCCGCGCCCTCGAGGATGCCCTGGCGCTCCCGGTCGCTGAGCATGCGCCGCACCTTGCCGGGGGAGCCCAGCACCAGGGCGCCGTCGGGGACTTCCATGTTCTCCGGAATCAGGGTGTTGGCGCCGATCAGGCAGCCTTTGCCGATCCGGGCGCCATTGAGTATTACGGCATTCATGCCGATCAGGCTGCCGTCGCCGATGGAGCAGCTGTGGAGCATTACCTTGTGGCCCACCACCACCTGGCGGCCGATGACCACCGGGGCATCGTCGTCGACGTGGATCACCGAGCCATCCTGGATGTTGGATTCTTCACCGATGATGACCCGGTCGTTGTCGGCGCGAATCACCACGTTGAACCAGATGCTGGCCCGCTCGCCAATCTCCACGGCACCGATCACCGCCGCGCCGGGGGCGATGTAGTGCTCGCCGTGGATGGTGACGCGCCTGGCACCGAGGCTGTAGATCATGTGAGTGGTCCTGTGTCTGGTTGGGCCGCTGGTGAGTATCACCAAAGTGCGTGCCGCTGGTCAATGTCCGGGACTGGGGCAATCTCGCGATACCGGAGGGGCTTGTTTGGCTGGCATCTGGAATGTCGCAACCCAAGCCATCGCCTCACTTGCCGCCAAAGCCAACATACTCAGCCCGGACCGGAAACGGCTGGGACGATGGCGGCAAACGCATTGGTGTAGAATGCCGCTCTGGTTTCTTCAAGGTTTGCCCGATGCCCCTGCTCACTCTCTCCGCGGTAACCCTGCATTACGGACAGCGGGTGTTGCTGGATGCCGTCGATCTGAGCTTGCGCAGTGGCAACCGTATCGGCCTGCTGGGCAGGAACGGTGAAGGCAAGTCCACCCTGCTGAGCGTTATCGCCGGTGCCACCCTGGCCGATGGCGGCGAGCGCTGGTTGCGGCCGGGTGTAAAGATCTCGGTATTGTCGCAGAGTCTGCCGGAGGCCGACGACAGGACCGTTTACGATGTGGTCGCCGGCGGGCTCGAGGATGTCGGCACCTGGCTGGCGGAATACCATCAGTTGACTCAGCAGTCCGAACCGGACTTGAAGCGGCTGGCGCAGGTCCAGCACCGTCTCGAAAGTGCCGATGGCTGGAACCTGTCGCAGCGGGTCGACACCGTGCTCACCCAGCTCAAGCTCGACGGCGATGTGGCGATGCACTCCCTGTCGGGTGGCTGGCGCCGCCGCGTGGCACTGGCCAGGGCGCTGGTGGTCGAGCCGGATATCCTGCTGCTCGACGAGCCCACCAACCACCTGGATATCCCCTCCATCGAATGGCTCGAACAGCAGATTCGCGACTACCGCGGCGCCCTGTTGCTGGTCACCCACGACCGCCGCTTCCTCGAGCGGGTGACCAACATGGTGATCGAGCTCGACCGCGGCAAGCTGTTTCCCTGGCAGGGCGACTACCGCAGCTTTCTCCAGTATCGCGAACAGCAGCAGGTGGCTGAAGACCGCGCCAACAGCCTGTTCGACAAACGTCTGGCCGAGGAGGAAAAGTGGATACGCCAGGGCATCAAGGCGCGGCGCACCCGCAACGAGGGGCGGGTGCGGGCGCTCGAGGCGATGCGCGACGAGCGTCTGGCGCGGCGCGAAAAACAGGGGCGCGCCGACTTCAGCCTGGACAAGGCCAGCGCCTCCGGCAGGATCGTCGCGGAACTCAAGCATGTCAGCCATGGTTTCGCCGGCACCGCGGTGATCGATGATTTCTCGACGGTGATCATGCGCGGCGACAAGATCGGTATCGTCGGCCCCAACGGCGCGGGCAAGAGCACGCTGCTCAAGATCATCCTCGGCGATCTGATTCCCCAGCAGGGCGACGTGAAGCACGGCACCCGGCTGGACATCGCCTATTTCGACCAGCTCCGCCAGCAGATCGACCCGGAACGCAATCTGCTGGACAACGTCTGCGAAGGCCGCGAGTTCATCACCATCAACGGCAAGGACCGCCACGGCATCAGCTATCTGGGTGATTTCCTGTTCACCCCGGATCGCGTCCGCATGCCGGTCAAGGCGCTCTCCGGCGGCGAGCAGAATCGCGCGATTCTCGCCAAACTGTTCAGCAAGCCCGCCAACCTGCTGGTACTGGATGAGCCCACCAATGATCTCGATGTCGAAACCCTCGAACTGCTGGAGGAAATCCTCCTCAACTTCGATGGCACATTGTTGCTGGTCAGCCACGACCGCGCGTTCATGGATAACGTGGTGACCAGCATCCTGGTGTTCGAAGGCGCTGGCAGGATCGGGGAATACGTGGGTGGCTACAGCGATTGGGCGGCCCGGGGCGGGCGCTTCGACCTCGGCACGGGTGCCGGCAGGGCCGCGGTGGAGCCAGAGCCGGCGCCATCGCCCGCCGCTGACAACGAAGCCGGTCGGCCGGGAGAACCGAAAAAGAAACTGAGCTACAAGGACCAGCGGGAACTCGACCAGCTGCCGGCGCTGATCGAAAGCCTGGAAGCCGAGTTGCACGGCCTCCAGGAAGTGCTCTCGAGCCCCGATTTCTACCAGGGTGAGCGCGGTATCATCGAGGCGACCCTGCAACAGGTCGGCGCCGTCGAAGCGCGCCTGGAAGCGGCTTACGGCCGCTGGGCCGAGCTGGAAGGGGAGTGAACGCCCGCAGGGGCGGCCGCTTCATCTCCGAGAACGGCCCGCACCTGTTCCTGTGGCCGGAACCCCGCCTGGCCGGTCTCCGCGTTCAGCTTGCCCGCAGGGTCTTCACCCCGTCGGCGCTGCCGAGCAACAGCACGTCGGCTGGGCGCAGGGCAAACAGCCCGTTGGTCACCACGCCGGCGATGTTGTTGAGGGTCTCCTCCAACTGGCGGGGCGAGGCGATGGGGTGGAGATGGTGGACATCGAGAATCACGTTACCGTTATCGGTGACTACGCCCTCGCGATAGACGGGGTCGCCACCGAGCTTCACCAATTCCCGCGCCACATGGCTGCGGGCCATGGGAATGACCTCCACCGGCAGGGGGAAGGTGCCCAGATGATCCACCCATTTGCTGTCATCGGCGATACAGACAAACTCCCGGGCCGCGGCGGCGACGATTTTTTCCCTGGTCAGGGCGGCGCCGCCGCCCTTGATCAGCTCGAGACGGGGATTGGCTTCGTCGGCGCCGTCGATATAGAGGCTGATGACGCCGGTGCTGTTGAGATCGTGGACGTCGATACCGTGGGCCTTGAGGCGCGTGGCGGAGGCATCGGAGCTGGCAACCGCGCCGGCGAAGCGGTGGCGGTGGGGTGCCAGCAGGTCGATGAAGAAATTGGCGGTGGAGCCGGTGCCGATGCCGATGATGCTGTCATCCTCGATGCGGCTCAAGGCGTATTCCAGCGCGGCCTGGGCGACGGCTTTTTTCAGTTCGTCCTGGGTCATGTCGATGCTCGCAAGGGCTGAATGGTCGGCAGCCATTATACCCCGTCAGGCCAGTGGGCCGCGCGGCGGCGAAGTGCTTCGGACTCAGGGGCAGTTGTAGGCGATGTAGCTGCCCTTGCCGTTGGCGATGGACTGGCGCACCAGAGTGTTGGCGCCGAGATCGACGGCCTGCTGGCGGGCGAGATCGTCCAGTTCATTGCGGACCTTGTTGCTGTCCCTGGGTATCGTGACGATGGTGGCCTTGACGGTGCTCGAGGTGGTGCCGATCCGCTGACAGGCGCTGACCCGGTTGGCGGGCACCACTACCACCTGCTGGGCTTCGGGCGATACCTTGACCCAGGTGCAGGCGGAAGTCATCGCCAACAGGGTGGCGACCAGCGGGATGGCGAGCGGGGAGCGGGTGGCGAACATCGGGGCAATCTCCAATATAAGATGGGCTCCAGTAAAGACAGGGTTTTGCGGCCGCTATGCTAATCGCTTTGGCGTCGACTTCGCAACGCCGGAATGCCGCCCTACAACCGGCTCGCAGCGGACCGCCGGCAGCGGGCTAAGCCAGGGTCAGGGAGCTTTCATCCGGCCCCAGCGGCACGATCCCGGTGGGGTTGATGGTCCGGTGGCTGCCGTAATAGTGGCGTTTGATATGATCGAAATCGACCGTGCCGGCAACTCCCGGCAGTTGGTACAAGCGGCGCAGGTAGGCGAAGAGGTGGGGAAATTCCGCCAGCTTCTGGCGGTTGCACTTGAAGTGGCCATGATAGACGGCGTCGAAGCGCACCAGGGTCGTGAACAGTCGCCAATCCGCCTCGGTGAGCTGTTCGCCACAGAGGTAGGGACTGGTGGCGAGGATGCCCTCCAGCCAGTCGAGGCTGTCGAATAGCTGCTGATAGGCGCGATCATAGGCGTCCTGGGTGGTGGCGAAACCGGCCCTGTAGACGCCGTTGTTGACGCATTGGTAGACCCGTTCGTTGATGGTGTCGACGCGCTGGCGCAGCGGTTCGGGATAGAAGTCGAGATCGTTGCCGGTGACGGCGTCGAAGGCGCTGTTGAACATGCGGATGATCTCGGCGGATTCGTTGTTGACGATGGTCTGGCGCTGCCTGTCCCACAGCACCGGTACGGTGGCGCGGCCCTGGTAGCCCGGATCGGCCTTGAGATAGAGCTGGTAGAGGTAATCCAGGTGATACAGCGGGTCGCCGTCGGCGCCGCATTCCCAGCCGTTTTCGAGCATCAGCGGATCGACCGCGCTGACGCTGATATGCGCCTTCAGGCCCTTGAGGCTGCGGAATATCAGGGTGCGATGAGCCCAGGGACAGGCGCGTGACACATAGAGATGGTAGCGCCCGCTTTCAGCCTTGAAGCCGCTGTCGCCGCTTGGGCCAGCACTGCCGTCGGCGGTGATCCAGTTGCGGAAGCGGCTGTCCTGGCGGACGAATTCACCGCGAGTGGCTCCGGTGTCATACCAGCTGTCTTGCCATTTTCCGTCGACGATCAAGCCCATGGTGGCTCCTTAGAGACGTTGGTGAAAGAGCTGGTGATCGAGGCTTGCCGTTCCCGCACCGCGCCGTGCCAGCGCGAGGGTGATCACCAGCAGGGCGAGGGCGAATTCATAGCCGTTGTCGGCCAGGAACAGGCCGTGGTCGATGTGGGTGGTGAGGATCGCGACCAGCATGGTGATCGCCAGAACCGCGGCGGCGGGACGGGTGAGCAGGCCGATGATCAGGGCCAGGCCCCCGAAAAATTCCGCGCTGCCGGCGGCGAGGGCCATCAGCGTGCCGGGCGCGAGACCGATGGATTCCATCCACTGGCCAGTGCCGGCCAGCCCGTAACCACCAAACCAGCCGAATAGTTTCTGTGCGCCGTGAGCGACGAAAATCACTCCGGCGCCGAGGCGCAGGGGCAGATCGTCGTAACCCGGGCGAGTATTGACAAGCAGGGCGGGGAGGTTCATGGCATCTTCCTGTAGCGTGGTTGGCGATGGGGTCATGTTATCGCTGATAGTTATGACCAATAATGGTGCAGATCCGTTCAATGTGTTCAGATTATCAGAATAGGCACGGCCATGCCGGAAATCACTGTTTCCGCAAATTACGATCGAACCGTTCCGGACACGCGGTGCGATCCACCGGCGCAGTATGCAGCCGGAGCAGCCGGAATATATCACCCCGTTACCGCCTGGCTATCGCCGGCGATTCAAGCGCGATGGTCTTTCCCTGCGCCCGCCGGCTGTTCATCCGGAGCGGCTGGTACCAGGCCAGCCCTCGCTCAGGGAGATCGTCGACCGCCGCCGAATCCGTTGCCGGGCAGTCGCGGGCGATCCGGGCGGGCGACTGCTCTCGGCGAACGCCTGGTCAGTGCGTCAGCGCGGTGAAGATCTCGATAAAGGTGGGCTGCTGCGGCACCTCGATCGCCAGATGCAGACGGCGCGCCAGATCCTCTGCCGAAATCAGGCCGCGAATCTGCTGATCGCCGTGGTCTACCACCAGCACATGGGGCTGGCCTTCCTGGCGCAGTAGCGAGAGCAGCTTGCCGACATTGGTGTGCGCGAGGGTGTCGTGGTCGATGGCGCGCAGGTGGTCCCGGGGGATCATCAGGTGGCGCACTTGGAGGTCTTCCCGGCGCTGGCCGAAACTGACCAGGCGCATCACCGCCTCTTCCGACAGCCGGCCGTGCGGCATCAGCCCGCGGAAATGGTCATCCCTGTCCACCACGGGCAGCACCGACGCGTGGGCATTGACGAAGAACTGCCGGGCTTCGTCGATGGTGTTGTCCAGATACAAGGTAGCCGGGGGGTGGGACTTGAAGTCGGTGAGTATCGCCAGGGCAGGTGATTCCAGATGGATATCGGTGAAATTGTCGGGAAACGCCAGCTCATAGGGCGATTCCAATGACACCAGTTGCAGTATTTTGTTCGGTATGATGCGGCTCGACATAGCGGTTTCCTCGAATGTGTGGCGGCGGCCTGTCAGGGCTGTGCCGCGACAACAATAGTTGCTGAAAGGGGGGTGGCGATCAGCTGCTGGCGGGAGGACCGCGGATGGCATTGCCGGCGGACACTGGCCGGCGGGCGTCGAGATGGGGAGGGGGCAGGAAGGAAAACTGCAGATAGAGATGGGGCGGCAAGTCCTGCATTGCAGGGGGCGGCGCCAGATCCTGCTCGTTGCCGTTGTCTACGGACAGCCACTCGGGCATTTTGAGAATGGTGAACGCACTGTTGGCCGCGGGTGTCGAGAACCCGTCTTCGAGAGGCGGCTGGTGATTGGTACCGACCAGCAGCAGCGAAAGAACCAGCAATAGCGCTTTCATATCATCGTCATAGATGCCTGTGCGGCTTTGATTATTTTATGAGCATAACCCGCCTTTCGGGCAGTCACAATACTTTTTGCCGGATGGTTTTGCCGGCCTTGCACCGATACCGCCGAGACCGGGCGCCTGGTGGCTCCTGAGTGGTGGCGTCAGCCGCCACAACTGCAATACCATGGAAGCCTTGCCAACGGAGGACAAGAGGCCTTCATGCCCGACAGTTACGTCAAACGCATCCTCAATGCCAATATCTACGATCTCGTCAATGAAACACCGCTGGATTTCGCCCCGCAGCTGAGCGGGCGCGTCGACAACCGGGTGTGGCTCAAGCGGGAGGATCTGCAGCCGGTCTTTTCCTTCAAGCTGCGCGGCGCCTACAACCGCATGCTCAAGCTCAGTGAGGCGGAACGGGCCAAGGGCGTCGTGGCGGCCTCCGCCGGCAATCACGCCCAGGGGGTGGCGCTCGCCGCGCGCACCCTGGGGGTGAAGGCGACCATCGTCATGCCCCGGACCACGCCCCAGATCAAGATCGCCGCGGTCAAGGCACTGGGCGGCAAGGTGGTGCTGTGCGGCGACAGCTTCGATACCGCGGCCGAACATGCCGACAAGCTGGTGACCGAACTCGGCCTGGTTTACATCCATCCCTTTGATGATCCCGAGGTGATCGCCGGCCAGGGCACAGTGGCCCTGGAGCTGCTGCGCCAACTGTCAGGTCCGCTGGATGTGATCTTTGTCGGTGTCGGCGGCGGCGGGTTGTGCGCCGGTATCGCCGCCTATGTGAAGTTCGTCCGCCCGGCGGTGAAGATCATCGCTGTCGAGCCGGACGATGCGGCCTGTCTGCGTGCCGCCCTCGACAAGGGCCGGCGGGTCAAGCTCAAGCAGGTCGGCCTGTTTGCCGATGGCGCCGCGGTGGCGCAGATCGGGCGGGAAACCTTCCGGGTCCTGCGCCAGACCATCGACGGGGTGGAGACCGTGAGCACCGACGAGATCTGTGCCGCCATCAAGGATATTTTCGAGGATACCCGGTCCATCGCCGAGCCCGCCGGCGCCCTGGCGGTGGCGGGGATGAAAAAATACGTCGACAAGCACCGCCTGCAGGGCCACCACCTGGTGGCTGTGGTCAGCGGCGCCAATATGAATTTCGACCGGTTGCGCTATATATCCGAGCGCACCGAGATCGGCGAAAAGCGCGAGGTCATTCTCGCCGTCACCATTCCCGAGCGGCCGGGCAGTTTCAAGCGGTTCTGCCAGCTGATCCACCGGCGCATGATCACCGAGTTCAACTACCGTATGGGCGATCCCGAACGCGCCCACATCTTCGTCGGCGTCCAGGTGGATTCCGACCAGGACCGCGAGGACCTGATCGCCACGCTGCGCGGCCATGACTACCCGGTGGCGGACATGACCGACAATGAGATTGCCAAGCTGCATATCCGCTACATGGTTGGCGGGCGGGTGTCGGGGGCCAGTGACGAACTGGTCTACCGCTTCGAATTTCCAGAACGCCCTGGTGCCCTGTTCAATTTTCTCAACCGCCTGGGCGGCAACTGGAACATCTCGATGTTCCACTACCGCAACCACGGCGCCGCCTTTGGCCGGGTGCTGGCCGGCTTTGAAGTGCCCGCGGGGGAGCGCAAGGATGTACCGGGATTTCTCGAAGGGCTGGGCTACGAGTACAGCAATGAATCCGACAATCCCGCCTACCAGTTCTTTCTGAGGGGCTAGTGCCGGGCAGCCGATCGCCAGGCGCTGCCGACGCGGTGTCTCAATCGGCGCTGGGGCGGCGCAGTTCGCCAAGGCGGCGCACCTGGATTGCCTCGACGCCGGTGGTCGACAGCGCATCGGAGATGATCACCACCTTGTCGCTTTCCTGAAAGTCGGGGCGGCCGAGGAGGATGTCCGCCGCGGTGGCCAAGGTCTTTTCCGCCTCGGCGCTGAAGTTGATGCGAAAGCTGCGCAGGTTGCGGTTGAGGACCAGTTGGCGGCGGGTGCGGCTGTCGTTGGTAAAGGCGCAGATCACCACATTCTTGGGCTGGCAATTGGTGACCAGGTTGGCCATCAGGCCGCGGCGGGTCGGCACGACGATGGCCCGGGCGGCGATTGCCTCGGCGAGATTGACCGCGGCGGCGGCGATGCCCTGCTTGTCGCCGGGCACTGCCAACCCCTTGTGGAAGTCGAGACCGGCGCCCTGTTCGGTGGTGCGGGCGATGCGGTCGAGCACCTCGACACAGCGGACGGGGTATTTGCCGAGCGTGGTTTCGCCGGAGAGCATGATGGCGTCCGCACCTTCGTAGACCGCGTTGGCCACATCCGTCACCTCGGCCCGGGTGGGCATGGGGTTTTCGATCATCGATTCCAGCATATGGGTGGCGACGATGACGCGTTTGCCCAGTTCCGCGCAGCGGCGGATGATGTGGCGCTGTACCTGGGGCAGGTGCTCGAAGGGGATTTCCACCCCGAGATCGCCGCGGGCCACCATGATGCCATCCGATTCGGCGATGATGGCATCGAGGTTCTTCAGTCCCTCCTGATCTTCGATCTTGGCGATGATCTTGATCTTGCCGGCCTTGTTGCCCAGCAGGGCTTTCAGCTCGCGGATGTCTTCGGCACCGCGCACGAAGGACAGGGCGATGAAGTCCACTTCCTGCTCGGCGGCGAAGATGATGTCGCGCTTGTCCTTTTCGGTGATCGCCGGCAGGTTGACCCGGACGCCGGGCAGGTTGACATGGCGGCGGCTCTTGAGAATCCCCCCATCCAGCACCTTGCAGCGCATGGCCTGCGCTTCCTTGGAGAGCACCTCGAGGTTGATCAAGCCGTTGTCCACGGTGATCCTGTCGCCGATGTCGACGTCGGTGATGATGTCCTGGTAGTCGATCAAGATCGACTTGGTCTCGACATCGGCTTCGGGGCGCGCGACCACGGTGACGATGTCGCCGGTACCGAGATTGAGGTCGGAGGTGCGCACCCCGGTGCGGATCTCCGGCCCCTGGGTGTCGAGCAGCACCGCCACCGGGTGCGGGAGCTTTCTGTTGAGGGTTCGTATCGCCTTGATGATCTGTACGCAGTTATCGTGTTCACCGTGGGACATGTTGAGGCGGGCCACGTTCATCCCGGCATGGGCGAGCTGTTCGAGCATGTCGTAGCTGGCGCTGACCGGGCCGATGGTGCAGATGATCTTGGTTTTGCGCATGGTGATTCCTTGTCAGATTCCGGGACGGAAATAGAACAGTCGGCGATCCGTGGCGATGGCGTCGAGCGGGATGTCCCAGGGTTCGGCGGGCACCGAGGCCAGCTCCTGAAGACGGTGGGCAAGGCCTATCAGCAGTGGACGAAAATGGTGCGCTCTGCGACTGCCGGCAAAGGTCCGGTCATAGAACCCGCCGCCCATGCCGAGGCGGTTGCCGTCGCGGTCGAACGCCACCAACGGCAGGAAAACCGCGTCCAGGCTCCAGGATGGCACCAGCCTGGAAGCGTCCAGGGGGGGCTCGGCGATGCCGTAGCGATTGCCAACCAGGGGCTCGCCCGGTCGGTGGCGCTGAAACAGCAGGCGGTTATGGCGAAAGGGGTGGAGCACCGGCAGGTAGATCTGCTTGCCGGCGCGGGCGGCGAGGCGGAGCAGAAAGTCGGGATCGATTTCACCGTCGTTGGCGAGGTACATGGCCAGACGACGGCTGCGCAGGAAGAACGGCTGACAGCTGATGATCCGTGCCAGGCGCTCTGCGGCCAGACGCTGCTGTGCAGGAGACAGGGCGCGGCGGGCGCGGCGCATGGCTGACCGTGTCTGCGGCTTGCTGTCGGGCATGGAGCTGTCGGGCATGGTGGCCAGCGGTAAAGGATTGGAACCCCGAAAGTGCCGCTGTCAGTATGGCCTTGAACCCAGCGGTTCAAGGTGGGTACCTCTGCCCCGCATCAGGCTTCCCGTCGGGCGATAGATCGCCTGCGGACATGCACAACAGCGATGGCGCGAAGCACCCGGTATCGCAATTATCGGCTCAAGGACTTGTCGACTGGCGAACACCCCAGGGTTGCGGCCATTATACCCCGGAGCCAGCGACGAGTGCCAATCGGCTTTGCCGCTGTAACTGTTTTACCCATGGGCAGAGCGGGGCGCGCAGACCGCGCCCGGCTGCGGAATAGCGGGGATCAGCGGAATTTGTCGATGGCGGTGGCGAGTTTGGCGTCGATGCGGGCGATTTCCTCACCCAGGGTGTCGCTGCTCGACGCCCGGTTTTCGGCGCGCAGCAGGTCGTAAGTGAGATTGAGGGCGGCCATCACGGCAATGCGTTCGAGGCCGATGACGTGCCCGGCGCGGCGGATGTCGCGCATCCTCCGGTCGAGTTCCTGCGCCGACTGGATCAGGGCGTGCTGCTCCTCCGGCGGGCAGCTGACTTGGTATTCCTTGTCGAGGATACGAATGACGACGGTATTGCTCATGCTTCAATATCCAGGCTCTTGAGGCGCGAAATCATGGCTTCGACCCGGGAGCGGGCCAGCTCGTTTTTCTCCAACAGTTGGCTGCGCTCCCGCAGCAAGGTCGATTCACGTTCGCGAAGACGGTGATTATCGGCGTGCAGCTGGTCGCAAAGCACTATCAGGCTGTCGAGTTTCTGTTCCAGTTGGAGAAGGGTTTCACTGGCCATAGTCGTAGAGAAGGTAACTGGGCTGTCACTATATTGTGGGACGTCGGGGCGGTCAACCGCGGCTGTGCTCAGGGCCCGGCTTTGCCGGGATGGGCATCGATGCCGCCGGCGATGCTGTAGAGGTTGGCAAAGCCGCCGTCGCGGAGGGCGCGGGCCAGTCGCAGCGAGCGCTTGCCGGAGCGGCAATAAAGGCCGATGGGCCGGGGGCCACAGCTGGCGACGAATGTCGCCAGCTGCTCCGCCTCGAGCCGGGCGCCGCCGACATTGCGCGCCCGGTGCTCCGCTTCACTGCGGATATCGACCAGCACGCCATCCTGTTCTGCCGCCAGCAGTTGCCAGGCGGTCCAGCTGATGGTGCAGGATGGCGCGCGATCCGGTGCCTGTCGCGCGGTAGGAGCGGCCACCGCCGTCCGGCAGCTACAGGTGGGGTCGGCCACCAGGCGGATGGCGCGCAACGTCGGCTGCAGGGCATCGAACAGCAACAACTGCCCGTCAGCTCCGCCGGGGATGCCCAGCAGATATTTCAGTGCCTCGCCAGCCTGCAGCAAGCCGATGATCCCCGGCACCACACCGAGCACCCCGCCGCTGTTGCAGTTGGCGACCACTGGCTGGAGCGGATAGAGGCAGCGAAAGCAGGCTGCGCCGGGGGTGAACAGCGACAGGGAGCCCTCAAAGCCGTTGATCGCGGCGAACAGCCAGGGTTTGCTCAGCTCGAGGCACAGGTCGTTGATCAGGTAGCGGGTGGTGAAATTGTCGCTGCAGTCCACCACCAGATCCGCCTCGGCTATCAGCGACGGACCGTTGCCGGTATCGAGGTGAGCGGCGATGGGCGTCACCTCGATGTCGCCATTGAGCGCTTGCAGCCGTTCTGCCCCGGCGATGGCCTTGGCGGCTCCCAGCTGGCGGTCGCCGAACAGGATCTGCCGCTGAAGGTTCGACAGCTCCACGCTGTCCCCATCCACCAGGGTGAGGTTGCCCACACCGGCGGCGGCCAGGTACAGCGCCAGTGGCGAGCCGAGGCCGCCACAGCCAACCACCAGCACCCGGGCATTCTTCAGCGCCAACTGGCCGCTGGTGCCGATCTCATCGAGGGCCAGGTGGCGGGCATAGCGCTGCCGTTCGGTGGCGGTGAGGTCTAGGGCCATAGATTGCCCCCCCGAATCATGGTCTTCTGGATAGTATCCCTGATGGCAACGTCCCGGATGGCGGTGATGAACCCCCGCGCCGCGGCGGCCGGGTCTGCGGCACCGGTAAGGGCGCTGATCATCGCCACCCCGTCGACCCCGGTGGCGGCGACCTCGGCGATGCGCCCGCCATCGATGCCGCCGATGGCCACCAGCGGGTAGTCGTCCAGTACCCGGCGCCAGTAGCTGAGCCGCGCAATACCCTGCGGCTGCCAGGGCATCTGTTTCGAGGTGGTTGGGTATATCGGCCCGCAGGCAAGGTAGGACGGGCGATAGCGGTGCGCCCGGGCGACCTCATGGTGGCAGTGGGTGCTGATGCCGAGGCGCAGGCCGGCGCGGTGAATGGCGTCGAGGTCGGCGCCGCCGATATCCTCCTGGCCGAGATGAACGCCGTAGGCACCGAGTTCGATGGCCAGCTGCCAGTGGTCGTTGACGAACAGCCGGGCATTGCTGGCGCGGGCGAGGGCGATGCCGCGGGCGATTTCGGCGCGCAGGGCGCCACCCGCCAAGTCCTTGATGCGCAACTGGATGGTGGAGACCCCACAGGGCAGCAGGGTCTCCAGCCAGTGGCTGCGGTCGACCACCGGGTAGAGGCCGAGAGCAGCCGGGCCGCAGCCGGGAAAGGCGCGCTGCGCCGGGGAATCGCAGCCGTTGTCGAGCAGCACCGGGAGATCGTCGGCGCTATCGGGGAAATGGCTGACGGCCGCCGGACCGGGCTGATCCGGCCAGCCCGAGCCCTGGCGCAGCCCCTGGTTGATGACCATTTTGGCAATCACCACGGCGTCGTCGAGGCCGCAGCCGTGGGCGAGGGCGGCAGCGGCGGCGGTGGCGAAGGCGCAGCCGGTACCCCGGCTGTCGACAGTGTTGCGGCGCGGGCTGGCGAGCCAGAACCGGCGGTGCTGGCGGTGGAAAAAATCCCTGCTCCAGGGGCCGTCGCCGTGGCCGCCCTTGATGACCACCGCACCGGCGCCGCGTGCCGCCAACAGCCCGCCGGCGATTTCGGCATCGCTGTCGTTATCGATGCTGATGCCGGTCAGCGGCGCGACTTCGAGGCGGTTGGGGGTGACGAGGGCGCACAGCGGCAGCAGTTCGGCCCGGATCGCCGCCAGGGTGTGGGGATCCGCAAAGGGCGTGCCGCTGGAGCTGGCCAACACCGGGTCGAGCACCGCGCGCAGCCCGCTGGCGCGGAGAAAATCGGCGCACACCCCGACTTGCGCCGGGCTGGCGAGCAGGCCGATCTTCACCGCTTTCAGGGGCAGCGCACGGCAGGCTGCCAATTGCTGGTGCAGCACGTCCGGCGCGACCGGATTGAGCGCCAGCACCTCGCCGCTGTGCTGGGCGGTGACGGCGGTGATGGCCGAGGCGCCGTGCCCGCCGAGGGCGCGGATTACCCGCAAGTCCATCTGGATGCCCGCCATCCCCGCCGAGTCGCTGCCGCCAATGGTCAGAATCACCGGGAGTTCGGCGCGGCTCATGACTGATGCCAGAATGGCGTGCCGACCACTGGCGTACTGGCGCTGGCGCTGTCGCGCTCCGCTATCAGTCCGGCTTCGAACGCCAGGCGTCCGGCGGCGACCGCGTGGTGGAACGCCCGGGCCATGGTCACCGGATCGGCGGCCTGGGCCACGGCGGTGTTGAGCAGCACAGCGTCGAAGCCCATTTCCAGGGCCTGTGCGGCATGGGAAGGGGCTCCTATCCCGGCGTCGACGATCAGCGTCGCCTCCGGCAGTCGCGCCCGCAGGGTGCGCAGGGCGTAGGGATTGAGCAGCCCGCGCCCGCTGCCGATGGGTGCGCCCCAGGGCATCAGGATGCGGCAGCCGGCGGCGAGCAGCCGCTCGCACAGCACCAGGTCGTCGGTGCAATAGGGAAAGACTTCGAAGCCCTGGCTGACCAGCTCACCGGCAGCTTCGACCAGTTCAAAGGGGTCCGGCTGGAGATTGTAGTCGTCGCCGATTACTTCGAGCTTGATCCAGTGGGTGTCGAACATCTCGCGGGCCATCTGTGCGGTGGTGATGGCGGTCCTGGCGGTGTGGCAGCCGGCGGTGTTGGGCAACAGCGCGACGTCGAGAGCCTTGAGCCGCTCCCAAAAGGCCCGGCCGCCATCGGCGCCGGGGTTCTGGCGGCGCAGCGACAGGGTCACCACGCCGGCGCCGGAGGCCCGGATCGCCTGCTGCATGATGGCCGGCGAGGGGTACAGCGCCGAACCGATCAGCAGCCGGCTGTCCAGGGTTAGGTCGGCCAGTTGCCACATGTCAGCCGCCCTCCATGGGGGTAAGCAGTTCCACCCGGTCGCCATCCCGGAGGATATGGCCGTCGCGGCAGCCGCGGGGCACCAGGCGGTCGTTGACCGCCACCACCACACAATCCGCGCCGCGCGCGGTGATCAAGGCCGCCACTGTGGTGCCGGGCGCCAGCGCCTGGGATTCATTGTTGAGCTGTATGGTGATCATGGGCAGGGGTTCTCCAGTGCGGTGCCAAAGAGGGAAAGCCGGCGGCCCGTTCCGCCAGCGCGGGGGCCAGCAGGTAGCCGTGGCGGAACAGGCCGTTGATGCGGGTGAGGCCGGGCCGCTCGTCGATCAGCGGCAGGTTGTCGTCGAGTGCCGGACGGCAGTTGGCCGCGCTGTGAATCACCCGGGCCTCGGCGAACCCCGGGTGCAGACTCCAGGCGGCGGACAGCAGTTCCAGTTGCGAGCGCACGGTGACCGGGCCCCGGTCGCCGCTTTCGATCTGGGTGGCGCCGAGGACATAGATATCGTCGCGGCGCGGCACCAGGTAAAGTCGGTAGCGGGGGTGGAGCAGCCGCACTGGGCGGCTGAGCGCCACCTCCGGTGCATGGAGCCACAGTACTTCACCGCGCACGGCGCGCAGGCTCGGCAAGTCCGCAGCGGCGCCGAGGCCGCGGCAGTCGAACACCCGGTCGCAGTCGAACTGGCCGTCGGCGGTGGTGATCCGGCCGGGGCCGAGGGTATCGACGGCGGTTTCGGCACGCCAGTCCACCCCCCGGCCGAGCAGGAAATCCCCGAGCGCGGCCATCACCCGCCGACTGTCGAGCCAGGCTTCACCCGGCAGCCACAGCGCCGTGTCGAAGGCTTCCGCCAGTGCCGGCTCGAGGGTGGCGAGCGCGCTGCGATCCAGGGATCGCAGTTGGTTTCCGCTGTCCAGCCTGTCCCTGCTGCCAAGCCCGTCTGCCAGGCGGCGCTGGAAGCGCTGCAGCTCCACCCTGTCGCGGGGGTGAGCTACGACCAGGCTGCCCCGCTGGTGGAAGTCCACATCGCCGCCGAGCCGCTCGATCAGCGCCGGCCACAACGCCAGGGAGCGCACGCCCAGTTCAAAGATGCCGCGTTCGGCGGATTCCAGCTCCGCCCAGGGAGCCAGCATCCCGGCCGCGGTCCAGGCCGCCGCGCCGCCGTGTTCGGCGGGATCTCTGTCGAACAGCGTGACCCGATGGCCCTGTTCCACCAGGTACAAGGCCAGCACCCGCCCCATGATCCCGGCCCCGACGACCGCCACCGACTTCGGGTCCGTGGTGCCCGGCACCGGCGCTGCGTTCGTCGGGTGGACGCTTCGATGTCGGCCGTCAGACCTTTTGATAGATCTCACCCCCAGCCTCCCGAAACTCCGCCGATTTCTCCGCCATGCCGCGTTCGGCCCACTCCCGCTTGGAAAAGTCGCGCACCTCCTGGCTGATTTTCATCGAACAGAATTTGGGGCCGCACATGGAGCAGAAGTGGGCGACCTTGGCGCTGTCCTTGGGCAGGGTTTCGTCGTGGTATTGGCGGGCGGTATCCGGGTCGAGGCCGAGGTTGAACTGGTCCTCCCAGCGGAATTCGAAGCGCGCCTGGGACAGCAGGTCGTCGCGGTGGCGGGCGCCGGGGTGCCCCTTGGCGACGTCGGCGGCGTGGGCGGCGATCTTGTAGGCGATCAGGCCCTGCTTGACGTCGTCCCGGTCGGGCAGGCCCAGGTGTTCCTTGGGGGTGACGTAGCACAGCATGGCGCAGCCGAACCAGCCGATCATCGCCGCGCCGATACCGCTGGTGATGTGGTCGTAGCCGGGGGCGATATCCGTGGTCAGCGGCCCCAGGGTGTAGAACGGCGCCTCGTCGCAGTACTCCAGCTGCTTGTCCATGTTCTCCTGGATCAGGTGCATCGGCACATGGCCGGGGCCTTCGACCATGGTCTGCACATCGTGCTGCCAGGCGATCCGGGTGAGCTCCCCGAGGGTTTTCAGTTCGGCGAACTGGGCCTCGTCGTTGGCGTCGGCGAGGGACCCGGGGCGCAGGCCGTCACCCAGCGAGAAACTCACGTCGTAGGCCTTCATGATCTCGCAGATGTCCTCGAAGCGGGTGTAGAGGAAGTTCTCCCGGTGGTGTGCGATGCACCACTTGGCCATGATGGAGCCGCCGCGGGAGACGATGCCGGTGACCCGGTTGGCCGTCATCGGCACGAACGGCAGCCGCACCCCGGCGTGAATGGTGAAGTAGTCCACGCCCTGCTCGGCCTGCTCGATCAGGGTATCCCGGAAAATTTCCCAGGTCAGGTCCTCGGCGACACCGCCGACTTTCTCCAGGGCCTGGTAGATGGGCACGGTGCCGATGGGTACCGGGGAATTGCGCAGGATATGGTCGCGGGTACTGTGGATGTTTTTGCCGGTGGACAGGTCCATCACCGTGTCGGCGCCCCAGCGTATGGCCCACACCAGTTTGTCCACCTCCTCCTCGATGGAGGAGGTGACCGCCGAATTGCCGATATTGGCGTTCACCTTTACCAGGAAGTTGCGGCCGATGATCATCGGTTCCAGCTCCGGGTGGTTGATATTGGCGGGGATGATGGCGCGGCCCTCGGCAACCTCGCGACGCACGAATTCCGGGGTGATGATGTCGGGGATGCGGGCGCCCATGGGGTTGCCGCGCAGGCGCCGGTTGCGCTCATTTTCCGCTGGGGAGATGTTCGGGGTGGCGGCCAGTGCCTCCCGGCCCTGATTCTCGCGCAGGGCGATGTACTCCATCTCCGGCGTAACGATGCCGCGCCGGGCATAGTGCATCTGACTGACGTTGCCGCCGGCGAGGGCACGGCTGGGCTGGCGCTGCAACGCCGGGTTGAACAGCGGCGCGATGCCGTTGACGCCGTCGTCGGAAGGCCGCACGGCGCGGCCATCATAGCGTTCACTGTCGCCGCGACCCTCGAGCCAGGAGGTGCGAACGGCAGGCAGGCCCCGATTCACATCGATGAGGGCGTCGGGGTCGGTATAGGGGCCCGAGGTGTCGTACAGGCGGGCGACTTCACCGTTGGAGAGCGCCACTTCGCGCATCGGCACCTGGATGCCGGCTGTGCAACTGGCGGACGGATTGGGGTGGGGCAGGTAGACCTTGCGGCTCGCCGGCAGCGGTTCGCGGGTGATGGTCTGTCGGGACATGTTCAACTCCTCACAGGTGGGGATGGATTGTCCCGACCAGCAAAGAGTAGAGAGATAAAGAGGAACACACAGGCAGGTGTCGAACTCTTCCCTACGCCGATACTAGTCGGATCAGGTTCAACGGGTCTGCTTTGCAGCATCTCAGCCCTGTGATTCCTGGGAGAATCGCGGGCGCCCCGAGAGTGATCTCCAATTATAGGCAGGGAAACGCAGGCAATGGAAGGGGCGCGGAATTTGTCGTCCGGGTGAAGCGCCGGCCATCGGGCTTGGCGACGGGCCGTTCCCACAAGCCGTGCTGTCCCGCTGGCGGCGGTGCCGTCGATAGCTGATCTTACCCGGCAGATGAATTCTCCTCCCCCCCGATGGTAGTATTGCCACCTTGACTGCGGGGGCTTTTATGACGTTCGACGAACTCACCAGGCTGTTGGAGGTGGAAGGCTTTGAGGAAACCGCTGCGGAATTGCACGGCGTTCTCTGTGGTCGCCTGGCGGGAGGTGAACGGCTGGCAGGCGACGGGCTGCGCGAGGCGCTGGTTCAGAGCCTCGAGAGCGACGAAGAGCTGATCGACAACGCGCTGGCCGAGCTGGCGCGGTTGTACCAGCTTTCGCTGGCGGCCCTGAGTGACAGCAATTTCGCGTTCAGCCCGTTGCTGCCCGATGATGACCGGCCCCTGGGCGAACGGGTCGAGGCGTTGTCCCAGTGGGCCCAGGGTTTTCTCGACGGACTGGTGGATGCCGGTCTGTCGGGGGACAGCCTGTTGTCCGAAGACGCATCCCATGCCCTCGGCGATATCGTCGCCATCGCCCATGCGGCCTACGATGGGGAGGGCGACAATGAGGATGAGACCGACTTCTCCGAGCTCGAGGAGTACATCCGCATTGCCGCCATCCTGATTTTCGCCGAGCTGGCGTCCCCGGAGGACGTCGCCTCCCCCGGATCAATCACCCTGCACTGACAATGGCCGCCATGATCAAACCCACTGAATTCGCCCGCCGCCGCCGCGACCTGATGTCGCTGATGGCGGACGACAGCATCGCCATCATTGCCGCCGCCCCCGAGCGGGTGCGCAGCCACGACACCCATTACCGCTACCGCCAGGACAGCGACTTCTTTTACCTCACCGGCTTCAATGAGCCGGGGGCGGTGCTGGCGCTGATTCCCGGTCGTCGCCAGGGCCAGTTCATCCTGTTCTGCCGCGACCGCGACCCGGCCCGCGAGATCTGGGATGGCTACCGTGCCGGCCCCCAGGGCGCCTGCGATAGCTACGGTGCCGACGACGCCTTTCCCATCGGCGATATCGACGATATCCTGCCGGGCCTGATCGAGGGCCGCGAGCGGGTCTACTACGGTGTCGGCAAGGACCAGAACTTCGATCGCCAGCTGATGGAGTGGGTCAACACCATCCGCGCCAGGGCCCGGGCGGGCGCCATTCCGCCCGCGGAATTTGTCGACCTCGACCACCTGCTCCACGAGATGCGCCTGTTCAAGAGCGCCGGTGAGCTGAAAGTGATGGCCAAATCGGGCAAGATCGCCGCCCGCGCCCATTGCCGGGCGATGAAGGCGTCCCGGCCGGGGTTGTTCGAATATCAGCTGCAGGCCGAGATCGAGCACGAATTCGCCATGGCGGGGGCGGAGTTTCCCGCCTACAGCACTATCGTCGGCGGCGGTGCCAACGGCTGTATCCTCCACTATATCGAGAACCGCGCAGCGCTCAACGATGGCGACCTGGTGCTGATCGACGCCGGCTGTGAGTACCAGGGCTACGCCTCGGATATCACCAGAACCTTCCCGGTCAACGGGCGCTTTTCGCCCGAACAGAAGGTGCTCTACAACATCGTGCTGGAAGCGCAGTACGCCGCCATCGACGCCGCCCGGGCCGGCAATCACTGGAACGACCCCCACGATGCCACGGTGCAGGTGATTACCGAGGGGCTGGTGGATGCCGGGTTGCTCAAGGGCAAGGTGCCGAGCCTGATCGAGAGTGGCGCCTATCGCGATTTCTATATGCACCGCGCCGGCCACTGGCTGGGGATGGACGTCCATGACGCCGGCGATTACAAGGTGGACCACCAGTGGCGGCTGCTGGAACCGGGCATGGTGATGACCATCGAGCCGGGCATCTATGTGGCCCCCGATAACGCCAAGGTGGCGAGCAAGTGGCGGGGCATCGGCATTCGCATCGAAGACAATGTGGCCCTGACCCGCAAAGGCACTGAGATACTCACCGCCGAAGTGCCCAAGACCGTCGCCGACATCGAAGCCCTGATGAATGGCTAGCGGACACCGATGATGACCGAGCAGCCCGTTGTCAGCCTCCCCGAGCACGCCGATGTCGCCATCATCGGCGGCGGCATGGTGGGGCTCAGCCTCGCCCTGCTGCTGGCCAGGAGCCGTCCGGCGCTGGATATCCTGGTGATCGAGGCGTTCGCCGTCAACGTTGGGGCCGGCGGCCACCTGCAACCGAGTTTCGACGCCCGCTCCACGGCCCTGTCCCACGGCAGTCGGGAGATTTTCCAGCAGGCGGGGCTGTGGGATGCGCTCGCGTCCCGGGCAGCCACCATTGCCACCATCCATGTCTCCGATCGCGGCAACGCCGGTGTCGCCCGCCTTGCCGCTGATCAACACGGCCTGCCGGGGCTTGGCTACGTACTCGAAAACCGGGTGTTGGGAGGGGCGCTGATTCGCGCCGTGGCGGAGTGCGCCAACGTCCGCCTGGTGGCCCCGGCCAGGGTGGATCGCCTGATCCCCGAGGTGGGGGCCATGGTTATCGCCGCCGCCGGGCAGCGTTGTCGCGCCGGCCTTGCCGTCGTCGCCGAAGGCGTGGGTTCGGCAACCCTCGAACAGCTCGGTATCCACACCCGCGTGGTGGACTACGGGCAGTGCGCGCTGATTGCCAATATCGCGCTCGACCGGCCCCACGGCGGAGTCGCCTATGAGCGCTTCACCGACCAGGGGCCGATGGCGCTGCTGCCCTTGCCGGAGGTCGCGGGCGAGCACCGCGCCGCCCTGGTGTGGACCCTGCCCCCCGATCGCGCGGAACGACTGAAAGCCGCCTCCGAGCCGGTGTTCCTCGCCGCCTTGCAGGAGCGCTTCGGCCACCGCGCCGGGCGGTTTTGCCGGCGCGGAGAGTGCGCCACCTACCCGCTGCGCCTCGCCGTGGCCGCCGAGCAGGTACGCCGCCATCTGGCGGTGGTGGGCAACGCCGCCCATCTCCTCCACCCCGTTGCCGGCCAGGGTTTCAATCTCGCCCTAAGGGATGTGGCGCGCCTCGCGGAGGCGGTGATCGCCGGCCGCGGCCAGGGGCGGGCTGCGGGGGACCTGGACGTGCTCGAAGCCTATGTCGCAGCCCAGCAGGGCGACCAGCAACGCACCATCCTTTTCAGCGACAGGGTGCCCCGGCTGTTTGCCGCCCGCGGCGCGGTCCCGGCGGCGCTGCGCAATACCGGCTTGATCGGCCTCGATCTGGTGCCGGGGTTGCGCGCCGAGTTTGCCCGCTTCGGCGCCGGGCTGGTCAATCCCGCGGCGAGGCTGGGGCTGGAATGAGCAACGATGAGGGGGTCGATGTCCTGATTGCCGGCGGTGGCCTGGTCGGCGCCGCGCTGGCGGTGGCTCTCGGCCAGCACCCGGTGACGCGGGTGCTGCGCATCGCGGTGGTGGAAGCGAAGCCATTCAGTGCCGAATTGCACGGTGAGCCGTTCGACCCGCGAGTCGTGGCCCTTGCCGAGGCCGCCCGTCTGCAGCTCGCGACGGCGGGGATCTGGACCGACGCCCTGGCGCGCCGCGCCTGCCCGTACCGCCGCATGGTGGTCCGCGACGGTGCCGGTACCGGCCGTATCGCGTTCGACAGCGCCGAGGTCCGCCGTCCCGACCTGGGCCATATCGTGGAAAATTCGGCCCTGCTGGAGCCGCTGCACCGGGCGATCGGGGAGTTGGCCGGCACCCGCTTCATCTACGGCAGCATCGTCGACGTCGAGCGCCGGGGTGGCGCCGGTGATCTGCTGGTCAGGCTCGCCGATGGCGCGGTCCTTACCGCGCCCCTGGTGGTGGCCGCCGACGGCGCCAATTCTCTGGTGCGCGAGCGCTGCGGTTTCGCGCTGCGGAGCTGGGACTACGGCCACAGCGCCATCGTCGCCACCGCGCGCGGCGACAGGTCGCACGATTTCACCGCCCGGCAGTGGTTCACCGATCACGGGCCGCTGGCGTTCCTGCCGCTGCGCACCGCGGCGGGCGACAGCCGCCATGTGTCCATCGTCTGGTCTCAGGAGCACGACGAAGCCGCCCGGCTGATGGCCCTGGACGGCGATGCCTTTGGCCGCGAGCTGGGCCTTGCCGCTGAGTACAGCCTCGGCGCCATCGAATCGGTATCGCGGCGGTTTGTGTTCCCCTTGCGCCAGCGCCACGCCGTCGACTACGTTCAGCCGGGCGTCGTGCTGGTGGGGGACGCCGCCCACGCCATCCATCCACTCGCCGGGCAGGGCGTCAACCTGGGGTTTGCCGACGTCGCCGTGCTGGTGGAGGAACTGGGCCGCGCAATGGAGCGGGGCCTGGCTTTCAACCATCCGTCGGCTCTGGAACGCTACCAGCGCCGGCGCAAGCCGGCCAACCTGGCGATGATGGCGGCGATGGAAGGCTTCAAGCGGCTTTTCGACCCGGCCCCGCCCTGGGTGCGGGTACTGCGCAACGACGGCATGAACCTGCTCGACCGGCTGGCGCCGGTGAAGAATCGGCTGATTCGCCAGGCGATGGGCTTTTAGCCACTGCCGCGGGGGGGTAGAATTCGCCTCCTGTCTTCCTTTCGAGACCCGCCATGGGATATCGCACTCCCCTGTTCGACCGCCACCGGGCGCTGGGCGCCAAGATCGTCGATTTCGGTGGTTGGGACATGCCCCTGCACTACGGCTCACAAATCGATGAGCACCATCAGGTTCGCCGCCATGCCGGGGTCTTCGACGTCAGCCATATGCGCGTAGTGGATATTGCCGGAGATGATGCCCGCGCCTATCTGCGTCGCCTGCTGGCCAACGATGTCGACAAACTGAAGATGTCCGGCAAGGCGCTGTATGCGCTGATGCTGAATCCTGAAGGCGGGGTGATCGACGATCTCATCGTCTATCTGCTGGCCGCCGACAGCTACCGGCTGGTGGTCAACTGTGGCACCGCCGAAAAGGATCTCGCCTGGATGGCGGTCCAGGCAGAGGGTTTCGCGGTGACCATCAGGCCGCGAACGGATCTCGCCATCGTCGCAGTCCAGGGACCCGAGGCGATTGCCCGGGTGAAGACGGTACTCGATGACGCTGCCGCGGCCGCCATCGACAGTCTGCCGCCGTTCAGCGCGGTGGCGATGGACGATACTTTTATCGCCCGCACCGGCTATACCGGTGAGGATGGCGTCGAACTCATCGTCCCGGGCGATCGGGTGGTCGAGCTTTGGGATCGCCTGCTGGCCGCGGGTGTCGGCCCTGTGGGCCTCGGCGCCCGGGATACCCTGCGCCTCGAGGCGGGAATGAACCTGTACGGCAACGACATGGACGAGAGCACCTCGCCGCTGGAGGCCAACCTTGGCTGGACCATCGCCTGGGCGCCGGAGGAGCGCGAATTCATCGGCCGCGCCGTGCTCGAAAGGCAGCGCGCCGCGCCCGCCCGCAAGCTGGTCGGGCTGGTGATGGAGTCCCGCGGGGTGCTGCGCGCCCATCAGATCGTGACCAGCGACAGCGCCGAGGGTGTCGGCGAGATCACCAGTGGCACCTTCGCGCCGACCCTCGGCGTGGCCATCGCCCTCGCCCGCGTGCCGGTGGCTTTCGCGGGGGTGGTGCAGGTCGATATCCGCGGCAAGGCGGTACCCGTCACCATCGTCAAACCCTGCTTCGTCCGTCGCGGACAGGCGGTCATCAATCACGCTTAACCTCAACGGAGCCCACCATGAGTGAACTGCCCAACGAACTGCGATATCTCGAAACCCATGAATGGGTGCGCAACGAAGGCGAAGGCATCGCCACCATCGGTATCACCGACCACGCCCAGGACAGCCTCGGCGACGTGGTGTTCGTCGAGCTGCCGGAAGTCGGCCAGGTGCTCAGCGCCGGCGAGGAAGCGGGTGTGGTGGAATCGGTGAAGGCGGCGTCGGATATCTATTCGCCGGTTTCCGGCGAAGTAATCGCCATCAATGACGCGCTCGAGGACGAACCGGAAACCATCAACAACTCCCCCTACGGCGACGGCTGGTTCTTCAAGATCCGCATGTCTGATCCCGCTGAACTCGATGGCCTGCTCGATGCCGATGGCTACCGCGAGGTGGCCGAGGGCTGACCCTCCGCGTCGATCATGTGCCTGATCGCCCTGGCCTGGCAGCAACACCCCCGCTATCCGTTGATTCTGGTGGCCAACCGCGATGAGCTCTACGCCCGGCCAACCGCGCCCGCCGACTGGTGGGTCGATACCCCGGGACTGCTTGCGGGGCGCGACCTGCAGGCTGGCGGAACCTGGCTGGCGGCGGGTCGCGGTGGGCGCTGGGCGGCGGTTACCAACTACCGGGAGGGACTTGCCGCCGGCGGCCACTGCTCCCGGGGTGAGCTGGTGCCGCGGTTCGTCGCCGGCGGCGAAGAGCCCCTGGCATTCGCCGCCAGCCTCGGCGCCGAGGCCCAGGCGTATGGCGGCTTCAATCTGCTCGCCGGCGATGGCGAGACGCTGGCCTATTGTTCGAATCGCGGGGCCGATCCCCAATTGCTGGCGCCCGGCATTCACACCCTGAGCAACCATCTGCTCGACACTCCCTGGCCCAAGGCGGAGCTCTCCCGGCTCAAGCTGCAAAAGCTGCTGCGCGACGACGAAATCGCCGTCGCCGACCTGCTGGCGGTACTTGCCGATCGCCAGCCCTTCGACGACCACAGCCTGCCGGTCACCGGCGTCGGCGTCGAGCTGGAGCGGGTGCTGTCGCCACCCTTTATCGTCGCCGACGGCTACGGCACCCGCTGCACCACGGCGCTGCTGGTCGATCGCCACCGCCAGTTGCTGTTTGCCGAACAGAATTTCGAACAGGGCGAGAAGGCCGGCGCTCTCCGCCTGTTCCAGTTCCGCGCTGACCAGCGCTGATCGTTGTGGGCCAGCCGCTATTCAGCCGCCGATTTGGTGCGGCTGTAGAGGCGGGTGATCTGGGGGTCGCTGAAGGCGCTCTCAAGGAAATCCCGGACATGGTTGTTGTCCACCAGGGTCAGCGCGGTATCGGCCAGTTCCTCGGCTCTTTCCAGGGTGACCTGGCGGAGAATGGCCTTGACCCGCAGCAGGCTGGTGGCGCTCATCGACAGCACCCGGTAGCCGAGGCCTACCAGCAGCAGGGCGGAGAGCGGATCGCCGGCCATCTCACCGCAGATGCTCACGGGACAATTCGCGGCATCGGCGTCGACGACGATCTGCTTGAGGGCGTGGAGCAGCGCCGGGTGATAGGTGTGGTAGAGGTCGGCGACCCGCGGGTTGTTGCGATCCACCGCCAGTAGGTATTGGGTGAGGTCGTTGGAGCCCACCGACAGGAAATCCACCCGCCGGGCGATTTCGCGTACCTGATAGACCGCCGCGGGCACTTCGATCATTGCGCCGAGCAGAGGGCGATGCAACTGGTAGCCTTCTTCCTGGGTGAGCTCGCGGTAGACCCGGTTGATCAGTTCGAGGGCGGATTCCAGCTCCGGAATGTTGGAGATCATCGGCAGCAGGATGCGCAGATTGTCGTAGCCCTCGCTGGCGCGCATGATGGCGCGCAGCTGGACGAGGAAGATTTCGGGGTGATCCAGGCTGACCCGGATACCCCGCCAGCCGAGGAAGGGGTTGGCTTCCTCGATGGGGAAATAAGGCAGTGCCTTGTCGCCGCCGATGTCGAGGGTGCGCATGGTCACCGGTCGCGGGGCGAACATTGCGATCTGTTCCCGGTAGATCTTGCGCTGCTCGTCTTCGGAGGGAAAGCGCTCCTGGAGAAAAAACGGGATCTCGGTACGATACAGGCCGACGCCTTCGGCGCCCCGGTCGAGCGACAGGATGCTGTCGAGCCGCAGCCCGGTGTTGACCCACAAGGCGATGTGCTGGCCATCGGCGGTGTCGCTGGGCTCGTCGCGCAGGGGTTCGAGGTCCTTGGCGAGGATTTTTTCCTCCAGCAGTTGCGCCTGGTAGGAACGCAATACCTCCGCCCGCGGGTTGGCGATGATGATGCCCTGGTGGCCATCGACGATGATCGGGCTGCCTTCCAGCTCCCGCCACGGCAGGTCGATGGCGCCCATCACCGTGGGGATACCCATGGCGCGGCCGAGAATGGCCAGGTGCGAATTGCGCGAACCCTTGGCGGAGACCATGCCGACGATCTTCTCGACACTGACATCGGCGAGATTCGGTGCGGCCAGTTCCTCGCCGAGCAGCACGGTGTTGGGCGGGTAGACCCGGGTTTCGACCTGGGATTGCTGCAGATAGCCGAGCACCCGGCGGCCGAGGTCGCGGACATCGGTGGCCCGTTCGCGGAGGTAGGGGTCTTCCATCGAGCTGAAGTTGCGGATGTGCTCGATGATCACTTCGCTCCACGCGGTCTGGGCCGACAGCCCGGCCCGGATCAGTACGGTGACCTCGCCGCCCAGCGAGCTGTCGTCGAGCATGCTGACATAGACTTCGAACAGCGCCCGCTCTTCCAGATTGAGTTTGTCGGACAACTCGGCGTGTACCGCGCGGAGGTCGAGCTTGGTGTGTTCGAGGGCCTGGTAGAACAATGCCAGCTCGTGGTCGATGTCGGCAGCCGGGCGGTGGGGCACGGCGTAGAGGTCGGCGGGCGCGGTGACCAGCACCGCGGTGCCGATACTGATGCCGGGCACGCTGGGCACGCCGTGGAAGATTTGCTGGCCGCCGTTCTGCGCCTGGTCCGGCGCCAGCTGGCGCAGCAACTGGCCGGTGGCGCTGGCGTGGGCGATGACCCCCGCCAGCTGAGCGGACACGGTGACCAGGAAGGCTTCCTCGCTTTCGTCGAAGCGCCGCCGCTCGGCCTGCTGGACCACCAGCACGCCCAGCACCTTGCGGTGGTGGATGATCGGCGCGCCAAGGAAGGAACGGAAACGCTCCTCGCCACTGGCGGGGAAGTAGGCGAAATTGGGGTGGGACTCGGCATCGTCGAGGTTGATGGGCTCCGCTTTGCTGGCCACCAGCCCGACCAGGCCCTCGCCGGGAGCGAGGCGGATATTGCCCACCGCTTCGGGGTAGAGCCCTTCGGTGGCGGCAAGAATGTACTGGTTGCTCTTTGGATCGTGGAGATAGATGGAACACACGCCGGTGGCGGTGGCTTTGCGCACCCGCTTGACGATGATCTGCAGCACCGCGGCGAAGTCCTTCGCCGAATTGACTTCCAAAACGATACCGCGCAGCGAATCGAGCATGTTCATGGCGTCGATCTGCCCTGGGCGCGTTCGATCTCGGTGTGAACGCCGGCCAGTTCCTTGAGGGCGCGGCGGTATACCTCGCGTTTGAAATCGACGATCTGGCCGATGGGGAACCAGTAATTCACCCAGCGCCAGCTGTCGAACTCGGGCCGATCGCCCCGGTCGAAACGGATGTCGGCGGGGTCGCCGGTGAGTTGCAGCAGGAACCATTTCTGCTTCTGGCCGATGCATACGGGGTGGGAGTTGCGGCGCACGTAGCGCTTGGGCAGGCGATAGCGCAACCAGCCGCGAGTTTGCGCCAGCAGCTCGACGTCCTTCTGCAGCAGGCCGACTTCCTCGAAAAGTTCCCGGTAGAGCGCCTGCTCCGGGGTTTCACCGTGATTGATGCCGCCCTGAGGGAACTGCCAGGCGTCCTGGCCGCTGCGTTTGGCCCACAGCAACTGCCCGGTGCCATCGCACAGCACGATCCCTACATTTGGTCGAAAGCCCTCTTTATCAATCACTTAGATGTTCGCTCCGCTCTGTCACGGGCTATTGTTTCACAGGAGGACGCTGTCCAGCAATGCGATTGATTGTGCTGCTCCCACTGAATGGGTATCCTCGCCATCCCTGTTTTGAGTGGATGGCGTGACCGATGGCGCTGGCGATTTTCGATCTGGACAACACCCTGATAGCCGGTGATAGCGATCACGGTTGGGGTGAGTTTCTCGTCACTCGCAACAAGGTGGATGCCGTCGCCTATCGGGACATGAACGAAAAGTTTTACGACGACTACCAGCAGGGGCGGCTCGATATCCACGAATACCTGGCTTTCGCCCTGGAGCCCCTGGCGCGGCTGCCGCCGGAAGAGCTGGCCGCCCTCCACCGCGAGTTCATGGCCGAAGTCATCGAGCCCCTGTGCCTGCCCCGGGCCGAGGCGCTGGTACAGAGGCACCGGCAACAGGGCGACCTGCTGATGGTGATCACCTCCACCAATCGCTTCATCGTCGAGCCGATCTGCCGGCGGCTCGGCATCGGTGAGTTGCTTGCCACGGAGCTCGAAGTGGACCAGGGCCGCTATACCGGCAAGGTAGCCGGCACCCCGACCTACCGGGAAGGCAAGGTGGCCCGCCTCCGCGAATGGCTCGACAGTCGCGATGACACTCTCGCCGGCAGCTACTTCTATAGTGATTCCATCAATGACCTGCCGCTGCTGGAAGAGGTCGACAACCCGGTGGCGGTGGACCCCGACGAGCCGCTGGCGGCCATCGCCGCCGAGCGCGGCTGGCCGGTGATCAGCCTGCGGGGCTGACAGTGGGCCGGCCGCGGTGGCGAAGCCGGGGTCATTCGATTATCCTTTCGGGCTCGCTTGCCGCCATCCCATTCTCCCGGTGATCTGCCATGGCCCTGTCCTATCCACAAATCGATCCCGTGGCCTTTGCCATAGGGCCGCTCGCGGTGCACTGGTACGGGTTGATGTACCTGTTCGGCTTTGCCGGCGCCTGGTATCTCGCGCTGCGGCGCAGTGACCGCCCCTGGGCGCCGGTGCGCCGCCCCCGGGTCGAGAGCCTGGTGATATATGCCGCGTTCGGCGTCATCCTCGGTGGCCGTTGCGGGTATGTGTTGTTCTACAATTTCGAGCGCTGGCTGGCGGACCCGCTGTGGCTGATCCGTCTCTGGGAAGGCGGGATGTCGTTTCACGGCGGCCTGCTGGGGGTGATTCTCGCCCTGTGGCTGTTTGCCCGCCGCGAAGGCCAGCCGCTGCTGGCCATCAGTGATTTCGTCGCGCCGCTGGTGCCTATCGGCCTCGGCCTGGGCAGGATCGGCAATTTCATCGGCCAGGAGTTGTGGGGCCGGGCCACAGATTCGCCCTGGGGGATGGTCTTTCCCCGGGACCCCGAACAGCTGGTTCGCCACCCGTCCCAGCTTTACCAGGCGTTCCTCGAAGGGCTGGTGCTCTTTGTCATCCTGTTCGCCTACAGCCGCAAGCCCCGTCCGCTGGGTGTGGTCAGCGGTCTGTTCCTGTTGTTGTACGGCATGGCGCGCTTTTTGGTGGAATTCGTCCGCGAACCGGACGCCCACATCGGCTTCGACGTCCTCGGCTGGATGACCCGGGGCCAGTTGCTGAGCCTGCCGATGATGGCGGCGGGGCTCGCCCTGGTGGCCTGCGGTGCGCTGCGCAAACAGTCTGACGGTACGGAGAGATCCTGAATGAAGCAATACCTCGACCTGCTCGCCCAGGTGCGGCACCACGGCCTGAGCAAGGGCGATCGCACCGGCACGGGCACTCTCAGCGTATTCGGCCACCAGATGCGCTTCGATCTGGAGCGGGGCTTCCCGCTGGTCACCACCAAGAAAGTCCATCTCAAGTCCATTATCCATGAACTGCTGTGGTTTCTCCGCGGGGACACCAATATCGCCTACCTGCGGGACAACGGCGTTACCATCTGGGACGAGTGGGCCGCCCGGGATGGCGAACTCGGGCCGGTGTACGGATACCAGTGGCGCTCCTGGCCCTGCCCGGACGGCTCGGCCATCGACCAGATCAGCGAGGTGGTGGCGCAGATCCGCAAGCGCCCCGATTCCCGGCGATTGATCGTCAGCGCCTGGAATCCGGCCCAGTTGCCCGATGAGGCCGTGCCTCCGGCAGAGAACGCCGCCCGGGGCCGGATGGCTCTGGCCCCCTGTCATGCATTGTTCCAGTTCTACGTCGCCGATGGCCGGCTGTCCTGCCAGTTGTACCAGCGCAGCGCCGACATCTTTCTCGGCGTACCTTTCAATATCGCGTCCTACGCGCTGTTGACCATGATGGTCGCCCAGGTGACCGGCCTTCGCCCCGGGGAGTTCATCCACACCCTGGGTGACGCCCACCTCTATCTGAATCACCTCGAGCAGGCGGATTTGCAGCTTGCCCGGGCGCCGCTGCCGCTGCCATCCATTACCATCAATCCCGCGGTGCAGGATATCTTCGGTTTTCGCTACGAGGACTTCACGCTGGCAGATTATCAGCACCACGCGCCGATCAGCGCGCCGATCGCGGTGTAGCGGCGTGAAGATTGCCCTGATTGCCGCCGTCGCCGCCAATGGCGTGATCGGCGTCGACAACCGCCTGCCCTGGCACCTGCCGGAAGACCTTCGCGAATTCAAGCGCATCACCCTTGGCAAGCCGGTGATCATGGGGCGCAAGACCTACGAATCCATCGGTCGGCCCCTGCCAGGGCGCACCAATATCGTGCTCAGTCGCCAGGCGCACTGGGTCGCCGAGGGGGTGCGCGTGGTGGCCGATCTCGACGCCGCGTTGGCGTTGGCCGGGGAGCTGGTGGACAAGGTCGATGATGAAGTCGTGGTCATCGGTGGCGAGCAGATCTACCGCCAGGCGCTGCCGCGGGCGGACCGGCTGTATCTGACCCTCGTCGACCGCGTGGTGGCCGGCGATACCCGCTTCCCGGAGCTCGATCGCGCCGTTTGGCGGGAGGTGTCGCGGCGCGAAGGCGTCTCGGCTGCGGGCGAGATCCCCTTTGCTTTTGTGGTGTGGGATAAGTCGGATGACTGATTTTGTTACTTAGGGTAACAGTGCGGGGTCGTTCGACTGTGGGGAAAGGTAAAATTCCACTGCTTCATTGAATTCCCCGTTTTGTCAGGGTCATAATCCTCCACCTGACTAATCCTAGGTTAGTGTCGGGCCGTGCTGTTCTGGCGGCGACCATAATCAAGTTTTCAAACCCCGTGATACCCAAACTGAGGGAATTATGAAAAATCATCGACTCAAAGTGATGGCGATGTCCGCAGTACTGTCAACCGGAGTTCTCGTTTCCGCGCTTCATGCCGCGGAAGTGGATACCGTTCTGCAGGCTGGCGAACAGAAAGTGGAGCAAGCCCAGTCGTCGCAGAAGCGTGTCGACGCTATCGCCGACAAGACTTACAACATCCTCCAGGACTTCAAGACCGTCAACAAGCAGATCGAAGGGCTGAAAGTCTACAACGCCCAGCTGGACAGGCAGATCGCCAACCAGGAAAAATCGCTGACCGAACTGCAGGAGTCCATCGAGAACGCCACGGTGATGGAGCGTCAGATCATGCCGCTGACCATCAAAATGCTCGATGCCCTGGAGCAGTTCGTCAAGCTTGACGTGCCCTTCAGCCACGAGGAGCGCCTGGACGCCATTTCCCACGTTCGCGCGAATCTCGACAGCTCCCGTTTCAGCGCCGCCGAGAAATTCCGCCAGGTGCTCGAACTGTACGACATCGAAAGCCAGTACAGCCGCACCATCGATCAGTTCGACGGCATGGTCGACCTGGACGGGGAGCAACGCCAGGTCACCTTCCTCCGGGTCGGCCGTGTCGCTCTGATGTACCAGACTCCCGACCAGGCCAGGACCGGTGTGTGGGATGCCAAGGCCGGCAGCTGGGAAGCCGCTAACAGCTACCGCTCGGCCGTCGCCAAGGGCATTCGTATCGCCAAGAAACAGGCCGCCATCGATATCCTGACTCTCCCCGTTCCCGCTCCGGAGACCGCACAATGAAAATGACTTTCCGCAAACGCTGTCTGGCACTGGTCGCTGGCGGCCTGCTGGCCGCGGCCCCCGTTTTCGCCGCCGAGCAGGCTGCTTCCATCGACGAGCTGCTCAAGCTCATCAGTTCTTCGAAGGTGAGTGAATCCCAGGAACACAAGCAGCGCGAAGCCGAGTTCATGAAGTCCCAGCAGAACCAGCAGGCCCTGCTGGCCCAGGCCAAGACTGCCCAGACTCGCGAAGAGGCGCGGAGTGCCGAGCTCGAGCAGAAGTTCAACGAGAACGATCAGAAGATCGAGGTTGTCCAGGCCCAGCTCACCGAGCGCCTTGGTTCACTCAAGGAGCTGTTCGGCCACCTGACGTCCACCGCCGGCGACGTGCGTTCGACCATCTCCCAGTCCATCGTCACCGCCCAGTACCCGGAGCGCGGCGAGTTCATCGAAGAGCTTATCGCCAAGATGAGCAGCGATACCCGCTTGCCTTCACTGGGTGAAATCGAGCAGCTGTGGGCCGAGATGAGCCGCGAAATGGCTGAGAGCGGCAAAGTCGTCAAGTTCCCCGCCACCGTGGTCAAGGCCGATGGCGAGCAGGCGCAGGCCGAAGTCGTGCGTATCGGCGTGTTCAACCTGGTGTCCAACGGCGCCTACCTGGACTACAACGCCAATACCCACCTGATCTCCGAGCTGGCCCGCCAGCCCGATGCCCACACCAGCGGCGCCGCCGCCCTGCAGAAGGCGACCGACGGCTTCACCGCGACCGGCATCGACCCCTCCGGGCCCACCGGCGGTAACCTGCTGAAAGCGCTGATCGACTCCCCGACCCTCGTCGAGCAGTTCCACCATGGCGGCCTGGTTGGCTACATCATCACCGTTATCGGTGTGTTCGGTGCCCTGCTGGCGGTGTGGCGCTTCATCGTGCTGAGCTCGATCTCCGCCAAGGTCAAGGCGCAGATGAAGAACCCTTCTTCACCCAACGAGAACAACCCCCTCGGGCGTGTCTTGAAAGTGGGTATGGGCAGCAAGAATATCGATCCGGAAACACTGGAGATGAAGCTGAACGAGGCGGTGCTCAAGGAGACTCCCGCTATCGAAACCGGCCTCAATCTGCTGAAGATCATCGCCGCCGTCGGTCCGCTGCTGGGCCTCTTGGGTACCGTAACCGGTATGATCGTGACCTTCCAGCAGATCACCATCTTCGGCGCGGGCGACCCCAAGGCCATGGCCGGCGGTATTTCCCAGGCGCTGGTAACGACCGTGCAGGGGCTGTGCGTGGCCATCCCGATGGTACTGCTGCACACCTTGCTGAATGGCCAGGCTCAGCGCGTGCTGCATATTCTTGAAGAGCAGAGCGCTGGTATCATCGCGGAGAGCGTCGAGGGCTAATCCATGTATGCACTAATTGATGCGTGGGAAGGTGTCCGTGACTTCATGGATCAGGGTGGCGTAGTTCTCTACGCCATCGCTGTCCTGATCTTCATCATGTGGACATTCATCTTCGAGCGTATGTGGTACTTCAAGACCGCGCTGAAAAGTGATCGGGATGGCGCCCTCAAGGTATGGGAATCGCGCACTGAAAGGCGCTCCAAGCGTGCCCGCCAGGTGCGGGAGGCGCTGGTGTCCCAGGTAAGTGAACGGATCGACCAGTTCATGCCGCTGATCAAGGCCATGGTTACCCTGTCGCCGCTGTTCGGCTTGCTGGGTACGGTGACCGGGATGATCTCGGTTTTCGAGATCATGGCCATTACCGGTGGCGGCGACGCCAAGTCGATGTCCTCAGGTGTGTCGAAAGCGACGATCCCCACCATGTCGGGCATGGTCGCCGCGATCTCCGGGGTCTTTGGCTATACTTACCTCGAACGCTTGAGCAAGCGGGAAAAGCAGCTGCTCGAAGACCAGCTCACCATGGATCACTGATCAGGCCGCTTTAGACTGGAATACTGACTATGCGCAAGAACAAGACCGAAGATCAGGCTCAGGCCATCGACCTGACACCGATGCTCGACGTGGTATTTATCATGTTGATCTTCTTCATCGTGACGGCTTCTTTCATCAAGGTTCCGGGCATCGATATCAACAGGACGGAGGCCCTGAGCTCGACCAGTCGCAAGCCAGCTATTCTGGTGGCGGTGACTGCCAACAATGAAATCTGGATGGATAAGAATCCCGTGGATCAAACCGCAGTGAAGTTGCAGCTGCTGCGTTTGTATACGGAAAACCCGCAAGGCGGTCTTATCATCCAGGCGGACAACAATGCAAGTCTGGAAACCCTGGGTTTCGTGGCCGATATAGCCAAGGACATCGGGATTACCGAGATTGCGGTTTCCACCCTGGGGGAGTAATCACATGAAAGTTGCATCGAGGCTCAGTGTTTCATTTATCCCGGGTGCTGTCATCACCTTCCTGATGCTGGTGCTGATGTTCAGTCTGATCGTCAGCAGCAACACCGAATTGATCAAGAGTGAAACGCGGAAAATCGGCGATATTTTTCAGCCGCCACGGCAGGTGGTGGAGAACATCAAGGAATCCAAGCCCGAAAAGCCGGAGGATCCTGCGACGCCGCCGCCACAACAGGTCGCGGTCAATGAAACCTTCGAGGTTCCGGATAACGCCATCAGCATGGCCGCCCCCAAACTGGACGCCGGACTGAATGTCGGCCTCGACGGCTTCGTGTCGGACTCGGATTACATCCCGGTATATGTTCCCCAGCCGATGTATCCACGCCGCGCCCAATCGCGGGGCGTGGGCGGCTACGCGGTGGTCGAGGTGACCATTACCACCACGGGTGCAGTGCGGGATCCGAAGATGGTCGAGGAACACCCCACCGGTTACGGTTTTGGTGCGGCAGCGGTGAAGGCGGCCGAGAAGCTCAAGTACAACCCTCGCGTAGTGAGCGGTGTTCCCCAGGAAGTTCCCGGTGTTCTGTACAAGTTCTCCTTCGTGATCGAATAGTGCTGAACCCGCTGAAATCAACCACCCGCTAAAATTAACCAGAGTGTAAGTAGACTTAAACAGGGTTTGGATATGCAAACAAGTGCCCTACACAAAAAACGGCTGTTGCGCACGGTGGCTGCTCTGATCCTCCCTTTTGCGGTGGCAATGGGTGCTGACGCGCAAGAGCAGGAACGCAAATACGACAACGTGCAGACCAAGCAGCGCCAGGCGGTCGGCCAGCAGTGCGGCAAGGTGCTCGAAGGTGTTCAGGAGCTCACCGAGAAAGAGTCCTGGGCCCAGGCCCAGCAGGCTCTGCAAGGTGCCAGCGCCTGTAAAACCAGCTATGAGAAATCGCAGGTATTCAACTTCCTGGGTTATGTGTACTACTCGCAGGACAAGTACAAGGAAGCGATCAACGCCTACAACAGCATGATCAAGGAACCGGATGCCGATGACAGCCAGGTCATCAACACCCGCTACACCATTGCCCAGCTGTACCTGGTCCTCGAGGATTATCCCGCCGCGATCCGCGAACTCGAAGCCTGGATGAAGGTGTCGCCAACGGTCAACGCCGATGCCAAGGTGCTCCTGGCGCAGGCATACTACCAGACCGAGCGCAAGAAGGATGCGCTGCGCCTGGTGGAAGAGGCGATTGCCGAGCAGGAGTCGAAAGGCAACCTGCCCAAAGAGGGATGGTGGGGTTTGCAGCGGGTCATCTACTATGAGAACGAGGACTACAAACGAGTCGTCGACATTCTCAAGAAGCTGATCAAGCACTACCCATCCTTCAGCTACTGGCGCCAGCTCGGCGGCATGTATGGCGAGCTCAACCAGGAAATCAACCAGCTGGTCGCCACGGAGCTGAGCTATCTTGCCGGGCAGCTGGACGAAGAGCGGCAATTGATCAGCCTTGCCTACATGTACATGGGTGCCAGCGCGCCGTTCATGGGTGCCCGCATCATCGAAAAAGGCATGAAGGAAGGCAAAATCAAGCGCACCGGGGAAAACCTCGAAGTGCTTGGCCTGGCCTGGCAACAGGGCAACGATGCGAAACGTGCTTTGCCGGTCCTCGAAGAGGCGGCACAATCAGCGAACAAGGGTGTCATTTATGCCCGGTTGTCCGGCGTCTACCTCGACCTGGATGATAATGAAAAAGCCGTTGCCGCCGCCCGCAATGCCATCAACCGCGGCGGTGTCGATCGTCTCGACATCACTTATATGAACCTGGGCAACGCCCTGCTCAACCTGCACTGTTACAACGATGCCATCAAGGCGTTCCAGCAGGCGGCAAAAAGCGAGCGCAGCGCCAAATACGCCAGCCAATGGATCGATTTTGCCGAGAAGGAAGGTGATCGCCGCAGCAAGCTGATCGAGAGTGGCGCCAAGATCGATGGCTGCAAGAAAGTCTGAAGCCTGCTCGCCGATACTTGGTAACGAAAAAGCCGCCCTCCGGGCGGCTTTTTCTTGGTCGCTGTTTTCGTACCTGACCCCCGCCTCCTGGAGGCGCTGGATCGATCGTTGGCCTGCCCGCGCCTTCCCCGCTATGCCTGGCAATGCGGAAGAGGAGCGGGTTTTCCGTGGCGGCTGGTACTTTGTCTGTGCAGCGTATGACTCAGGTCAGGGCAACAGGTCGAGATTGCGCACCGCGCCCTTGTCGGCACTGGTGGCCAACATGGCATAGGCCTTCAGCGCCGCGGATACCTTGCGCGGCCGTTTGGCGACTGGCGCCCAGCCCAGCTTTTCCTGTTCAAGGCGCCGCCCGGCAAGGGTTTTCTCGTCGACCAGCAGCTCGATGCCGCGCTGGGGAATATCGATGCGGATCTGATCGCCGTCGCGGACCAGGCCGATCGGTCCGCCGGCGGCGGCTTCAGGCGAGACGTGGCCGATGGACAGCCCGGAGGTGCCACCGGAAAAACGGCCATCGGTGATCAGTGCACAGGCTTTGCCGAGCCCCTTCGACTTGAGGTAGCTGGTGGGGTAGAGCATTTCCTGCATGCCGGGGCCGCCACGCGGGCCTTCGTAGCGGATCACCACTACCGCACCGGCCTTTACGCGGTCGCTGAGGATGTCGTCGACCGCGGCTTCCTGGCTCTCGCAGATGTGGGCCGGCCCGGTGAATACGAAAACCGACTCGTCGACCCCAGAGGTTTTGACCACGCAGCCATTGGGCGCAATATTGCCGTAAAGCACGGCGAGGCCACCTTCCTGGCTGTAGGCGTGTTCGATACTGCGGATACAGCCATTCTCACGGTCGGTGTCGAGGGTTGGCCAGCGGGTGTCCTGACTGAATGCGGTCTGGCTGGGGATGCCCGCCGGACCCGCCTTGAAGAACTGGATCACCGTTTCGCTCGGCGACCTGGCGAGATCCCAGGTATCCAGGGCCGCCCCGAGGGTCGGGGAATGGACGGTCGGCAGTTCGGTATGCAGCAGCCCGGCGCGGTCGAGCTCACCGAGGATGCCCATCACGCCACCGGCGCGGTGGACATCCTCGACATGGTATTTGGGGCTGTTCGGTGCCACTTTGCAGAGCTGGGGTACGCGGCGCGACAGCCGGTCGATATCGGCCATGGTGAAATCGACCTGGCCTTCCTGGGCTGCCGCCAGCAGGTGGAGGATGGTATTGGTCGAGCCGCCCATGGCGATATCCATGGTCATGGCGTTTTCGAAGGCGCTGAAAGTGGCGATCGAGCGGGGCAGAACCGAATAATCATCCTCCTCATAGTGGCGCTTGGCGAGCTCGACGATCAGCTGCCCGGCGCGCTCGAACAGTGCCTTCCTGTCGGCATGGGTGGCCAGCACGGTGCCGTTGCCGGGCAGCGACAGACCGAGGGCCTCGGTCAGGCAGTTCATGGAGTTGGCGGTGAACATGCCGGAACAGGAGCCGCAGGTGGGGCAGGCCGAGCGCTCGTATTCTTCCGCAACTTCGTCGCTCACGGTATCGTCGGCGGCGACCACCATGGCGTCGATCAAGTCCAGCTTGTGCTCGGCCAGACGGGTCTTGCCGGCTTCCATCGGGCCGCCGGAGACGAAAACCACCGGGATATTGAGCCGCATGGCGGCCATCAACATGCCGGGGGTGATTTTGTCGCAGTTGGATATGCAGACCAGGGCATCGGCGCAGTGGGCATTGACCATGTACTCCACGGAGTCGGCGATGATGTCCCGGGACGGGAGCGAATACAGCATGCCGTCGTGGCCCATGGCGATGCCGTCGTCGACCGCAATGGTATTGAATTCGCGGCCCACGCCACCAGCCTTGGCGATCTCCGCCGCCACCAATTGGCCCAGATCCTTGAGATGGACATGGCCGGGCACGAACTGGGTAAAGGAATTGGCGATGGCGATGATGGGCTTGTGGAAATCATCGTCCTTGAGACCTGTGGCGCGCCACAATGCGCGGGCGCCGGCCATATTGCGGCCTTTGGTGGAGGTATGTGAGCGATAGGTTGGCATATCTGGGTCCTGGTCTCGGTGTCAATGCAGGGCGCCTAGGATAACAGAGGACGGGTCATCGTGCAGGATGCGCCGTTCCTCGGCCCCCCTGGCGGAGGGGCACTTGCTGATTCGGCGGCGCTGGCCTACGGTCTGAGGAGACTGGCCCAGCCGCGACCGCAGGAGTTGCATGATGGAGGATTTCCCCCGGTTACCGGGTAAGCGCCAGCATCGACGGGGCACCGGACAATGTGCTCGATAGCGGCCTGGCCCTGCAGTCGGATTCGCCTCCGCAGTTCGACGGCGGCCGCCATTGCAGGTCGTGGCCGGGTTGGGCATAGTTGCAGCTTTCAACGTTCCCGGCCTGACCATGACTGATTTCCTGATAGCTCCTTCGATCCTGTCCGCCAACTTTGCCCGCCTGGGCGCGGAGGTGGATGCCGTGCTTGCCGCAGGGGCCGATATCGTCCATTTCGACGTGATGGACAACCACTACGTACCCAACCTGACCATTGGACCCATGGTTTGCAAGGCGCTCCGGGACCACGGTGTCAGCGCCGCGATCGATGTCCATCTGATGGTCGAGCCGGTGGATGACATGATCCGTATGTTTGCCGACGCCGGCGCCAGCTGGATTACTTTCCATCCCGAGGCCTCGCGCCACGTGGACCGTTCCCTCCAGCTGATTCGCGACCTCGGCTGCAAGGCCGGGCTGGTGCTCAACCCGGCTACCGGCGTCGATTGCATCGATTATGTAATGGACAAGCTCGACGTGCTGTTGCTGATGTCGGTGAACCCGGGCTTTGGTGGCCAGAAGTTCATTCCCGCCACCTTGCGCAAGCTGCGCGAGGCCCGGGCGAGAATCGACGAGGCCGGCCTGCCCATCCGCCTGGAGATCGACGGCGGTGTCAGCGCCGCGAATATTGCCGAGATTGCCGCCGCGGGCGCCGATACCTTTGTCGCCGGCTCGGCGATCTTTGGCGCGCCGGACTATGCAGAGGTCATCGCCGCCATGCGCCGGGCTCTGGATTCGGTGACCGCCCCCCCGGTCACCTGAGGCCGCCAGGTGGCCACCGCGGGTTATTTTTCCGGTGGAAACCGGTAGGGGTCGTCGCTCGGCGTGTTCTGGTCGGCCCCGCCGGCCCTGCCCGCCCGCAAGTCGCGGTACACCGCGGCGCGCATGATCATCATCGAGGTGACCGGGGCGGTCAACAGGACGAAGGCGGTAATCAGCAGTTCATGGACGACCGGGCGGGCCTGCAGACCGGTGAAGTAGATCATCGACGCGATAAGAATGCAGCCGGTCCCGAAGGTGATGGTGATCGCCGGGCCGTGGATGCGCTGGTAGAAGTTGGGCAGGCGCAACAGTCCCAGGGTGCCGATCAGGGTGATGGCGCTGCCCAGCAGGAGGAACAGCATGACCGGCACGGCAATCCAGGCCGGGATACTCTCGACGATGGGCATCATTCGATGATTTCTCCGCGCATCAGAAACTTGGCGAGGGCGATCGACGACACGAACCCGGTGAGGGCGATGATCATCGCCGCCTCGAAATAGATCAGGCTGGCAAAACGCATGCCTAGGGTGAGCATCAGCAACATGGTGCACATCCACAGGGTATCGAGAGCCAGCACCCTGTCCTGGGCCGTTGGTCCCCGCAACAGGCGGATGCTGCACAGCAGCATCGCCAGGACGACACACATCAGCGACAGGTTGATGGTCAGGCTCAGCATCTGGTTCATTCGGCGGGCACCTGTTCAAAAATTTCCATCAATGGTCGCTCGTAGCGCGACTTGATCGTATCTATCCACCAGGCGGTATCGTGCAGGTCGAAGACGTGCAGCGCGAGGTCGTGGGAATCGGGCAGGATCTCCACCCAGACCGTCCCCGGGGTCGAATTGATGATGCAGGACAATACCGCAAGCCCATGGGGATCGCGCAGGTCGAGAGGGATACGGATGAACTGGGAGTGCGGCCTGGTGCCGGTGAAGAGGATGATGCGACTGACATTGAAGCAGGAAATGATGATTTCCCGCAGCGACACCAGCACCAGGCGCACGATAACCAGCGGTTTGCGGACCTGCACCTTGAAGGGGCGCAACGGCTGGACGAACAGCGGAACGGCGACCGCAAGCAAAGCGCCGACAACGATATGGCCGGGTTCGATGCTCTGATTGAGCATCAGCCACAGAAACAGCAGCGCGACGGACAGCAGAGGGGTTGGCAGCCAGCGAGTCATGGGTGGTGCTCCTCCTGGTGGGGCGTGGCCGGCGCCGACAGTACCCGGTCGACATAGAGGTGAGGTCGATGCAGCGCTTCCGAGGTCCGCTCCAGGTATGCCCGTACCGGCGCCGCCTGCACGGTGATCAGCACACACAACAGCAGCAGGGACGACACCGCTGCGGCTTCGCTGATCTGCAGGCGCGGCACGGTGGTGGAACCTGCCGCCCAGAAAGTGCGCACGCCAAATCGCATCAGAGCGATGATACCCACCAGCCCGGAGATGATCACCAGCGCCAGCAGGCCCCAGGCAAGCGGCGACAGGTCGGCGAAGCCGTCCGCCACGGTTTCCTGGGGAGTATTGAGCAGCGCGTGGAGCAGGCCGAATTTGGCGACGAAACCCGACAGCGGCGGCAGGCCGGTGATGATCAGGGCGCAGGCCACGAAGCTCAGGCCGAGGAAGGCCATGGCGGCGGGAATGGCGACACCGGCGGATTCCCCGGGGGCGTCCTCCACGGCAAAGGCCTCCATGGTCAGCGCCAGCATGGCGGCGCCGGGGTTGCGCACGCGCTCGATCAGTTCCACCAGCAACAGGAGCGCGGCCACCGCCAGGGTCGAGCTGATCAGGTAGAACAGCGCCGCGCCGACCAGCGACGGCTGGCCGTAGCCGATGGCCGCCAGCAGGGTGCCGGACGAGATGATGGCGCTGTAGGCGGCCATGCGTCCCAGCTCCTGGCTGGCCAGCAGGCCGATGGAGCCAAAGGTCAGGGTCGCCAGCCCGCACCACAGCATGGCATTGCCACCGAAGCCGGAAGATTCCGCGGCATCGGCGGAAAATACCAGCAACCACAGGCGCAGCAGCACATAGACGCCGACCTTGGTCATCAATACCAGCATGGCGGCCACGGGCGGCGAGGCGGTGGCATAGGTGGTGGGCAACCAGAAGCAGAATGGCCAGGCAGCACTCTTGGTGAGGAAGGCGATTGCCAGGATGGCGGTTCCGATCTCCAGCAGTTGGCGGTCAGCGGCTTCGAGGCCGCGGATCTGGACTGCGAGGTCCGCCATGTTCAAGGTGCCGGCCGCCGAATAGATCAGCGCCACCCCGATGAGGAAGAAAAAGGAGCACACCAGGTTGATGGCGATGTACTGCATGCCGGCGCGGATTCGCGGAGTATTGTAGCTGTACAGCAGGAGACCGTAGGAAGCCGCCAGCATGACTTCGAAAAAGACGAAGAGGTTGAAGATATCCCCGGTCAGGAAGGCGCCATTGATCCCCATCAGCAGAAACTGGAACAATGGGTGGAAGTGGACGCCGACGCGACTCCACAAGGAGGACGAGAATATCAGCGAGGCCAGCGCCAGCAATGAAGTCAACAGCAGCATCACCGCGCTCAGCCGGTCCGCCACCAGGGCGATACCGAAGGGCGCAGGCCAGTTGGCCGCCAGATGAATGGCGATATGGCCGTCCACCGTATCGGTCGTCCGCATCAGCAGCGCGGCGATCAGCAACAGCCCCAGCGCGCTGCCCAGGTTGATGGCGATCTTGAGTCGATGGCGGCGCTCGTCGACCAGGATCAGCAGCGAGCCACACAGCAGCGGTAACAGGATTGGCAGCAGGACGAGTTGGCTGGCCCAGTGTGCGCTCATGACTTGGGCTCCTTGCCGTCGACGTGGTCGGTGCCGGTCAGGCCCCGCGAGCCGATCGCCACCACCAGATAGAGTGCCGTGGTAGCGAAGCCGATGACGATCGCGGTGAGCACCAGCGCCTGGGGCAGAGGGTCAGTGTACAGCGACGGGTCGATATCGGCGCCGTCGACGATGGGCGCCTTGTCCACCGCCAGGCCGCCGGAGATGAAAAGGAACAGATTGACGGCGTAGGAGAGCAGCATCAGTCCCATGATGACCTGGAAACTGCGCGGCCGGAGAATAAGCCATACCCCTGAACCGAACAGCACGCCGATGGCCATGGCGATAACGGTTTCCATCAATCGGTCTCCTCGTTGAATTCTGGCGCGGCGGGTTCCTCGGTATTGACCACCGGTGCCTGTCGGTGGCTGCGTATCGACTGGTGGGCAAGGGCCACCAGGATCAGCATGGTCGAGCCCACCACCACGGCAAAGACACCCAGGTCGAACATGAAGGCGCTGGGCAGGTGCATGTCGCCGAGCACCGGCAGCGTCAGGTGGGCGGTATGGCTGGTGAGGAAGGGATAGCCCAGCAGCCAGGCGCCGAGGCCGGTGACGGTGGCGACCAGCAAGCCGAAACCGAGCCAGCGGTGTGGCTGGAAGCGGAGGTTCGACTCCACCCAGGTGGTGCCGGCCAGCATGTACTGGAGAATGATGGCCACGGCAAAGATCAGCCCGGCGACGAACCCGCCCCCTGGCTGGTTGTGGCCGCGCATGAAGAAGTACACCGCGACGACGATAATGATCGGCAGCAGCAGGCGCAGGTAGACGCCGGGTATCAGCAAATAACCGCTGGTGGCCTGCTGGACGGGGGCTTGGCGGGTCGCCGGGTCGACGCTGTTGGTCTGCTGGGCGGGGATCGCGATGCTTTCCGGCGCCGGGCGGAAGCGGCGCAGCAGGGCGTAGACGGTCAGCGCCACGATGCTCAGCACGCTGATTTCGCCGAGGGTATCGAAGCCGCGGAAATCCACCAGCAGAACATTGACCACGTTGCTTCCGCCGCCCTCCGGAAGAGCGTGCTCGAGAAAGAACTCACCGATACCACCGCCGCCCGGCTTGACCAGCGAGATGTAGCTGAGGGCGGCCATGGCGGTACCGGCGGCCAGGGCCAGGCTGAAATCGCGGGTGCGTCGCAGTTTTGTCCGGCCGGCGGTGACGATATTGAGGAACTCCGGGGCGATCCGCGGCGGCAGCCAGCGCAGGCCGAGGAGAATCAGCACGGTGGTCACCGTCTCGACCATCAGTTGGGTCAGCGCGAGGTCGGGGGCCGACAGCCACAGGAAAGTTGCACAGGTGACGATACCGGTGCCGCTGACCAGGCAGAGTGCCGCAAGGCGGTGATACTTGGCCTGCCAGGCGGTGGCAATGGCACAGGCGCCGCCAATGATCCACAGCAGCGCGAACAGTGGGTCTGCTTCCACGGAGGCAAGCGATGGTACTGCGCCGCGCGCCGCGACCGCCAGCAGCGGCGCGACAAGAAAACCTATCATCAACAACAGAATCTGGGGCTGCAGGCGCACGGTGCCCAGCCACTTTTCCAGCCGTGCGGCGGTCGACGCCAGGCGCAGCATGTTGTTTTCGTAGATCTGCTTGCCATTGAAGCGATAGAACACCGGCACCCTGTCGCAGTGGATCAGGTTGAAGTAGCGGCGCAGGAACAGGTAGAACACGATACCGCCCACCAGGGCGAACATGCTCATCAACAGCGGCGTATTGATGCCGTGCCACACCGCCAGGCTGTAGTTTGGTGTCTGATCGCCGAGCACTGCGCGCACCGCGCTGTTGAGGAACGGACCGATGCTCAGGCCCGGGATGATGCCCACCACCAGGCAGCTGACCACCAGGAACTCGACGGGGAAACGCATCCAGCGCGGGGGCTCGTGGGGCGTCTTCGGCAGATTCCGGGCCAGCGGGCCGAAGAAAATATAAATGAAGCGCAGCGAGTAGGTGACGCTGAAGATCCCCATGAGCACAGCGGCCGCCGACATCCACCAGTCGTTGCTGTCACCGACCTGCAGCGCCTCGGAAAAGAACATTTCCTTGGAGAGGAAACCGTTCAGCAGGGGCACCCCGGCCATCGCCGCGCTGGCCACCAGGGCCAGGGTGGCGGTGTAGGGCATCACCTGGTAGAGCCCGCGCAGTTCGCGCATGTCCCGGGTGCCGCTCTCGTGGTCGATGATGCCGGCGGCCATGAACAGCGAAGCCTTGAAGGTGGCGTGGTTGACGGTATGGAAGATCGCCGCAACCATCGCCAGGGGAGTGCCGATGCCCAGCAGAACGGTGATCAGGCCCAGGTGGCCGATGGTGGAGTAGGCCAGCAAGCCCTTGATGTCATGCTGGAAAATGGCCGTTCCGGCACCGATCAGCATGGTGCAGACACCGGCCAGGCCGATGATCCAGCGCCATTCTTCGCTGCCCGCCAGCACCGGCCACAGCCGCATCAGCAGAAATATCCCGGCCTTGACCATGGTTGCCGAGTGCAGGTAGGAGGACACCGGGGTCGGTGCCGCCATGGCGTGGGGCAGCCAGAAATGGAAGGGGAACTGGGCGCTCTTGGTCAGGGCGCCGATAGCGACCAGGATCAGGGTGGCCAGATACCAGGGGTGTTCGCGCAATGTATTCCCCGAGGCGAGGATGACATCGAGATCGTAGCTGCCGACGATATGGCCGATCATCAGTACGCCGGCCAGCAGGCACAGGCCGCCGGTGGCGGTCACGGTGAAGGCCATGCGCGCACCGCGGCGGGCGTCGGCGCGGTGGTGCCAGTAGCCGATCAGCAGGAAGGAGGTCAGACTGGTCAGCTCCCAGAACATCACCAGTTGAATCAGGTTGCCGGACAGAACGATGCCCAGCATCGATCCCATGAAAGCGAGCAGGAACGAGAAGAAACGCGGCACCGGGTCCTTGGGTGACATGTAATAGCGGGCGTAGAGGATGACCAGCAGGCCGATGCCGAGCACCAGGATGGCGAACAGCCAGGCAAGGGCGTCCATTCTCAGGATGATATCGACGCCGAATTCCGGCAGCCACTGGATGTCGAAGCGCACTACGCCACCGTCGGCGACCTGAGGGTAGAGCGAGGCTGCCAGGACCAGGCCCGCGAGGGCCATGCTGCCGGCCAGCCACGCTTCCCGGTTGCGGGCATTGGTGGGCATGAAGGCCGCGATGGCGCTGCCTAGAAAGGGGAGAATGATCAGAATCAGTAGTGGCATAAGTGTCCGGGCAAGGTGTCTGGCGACAGGCTTTCGAGCTATTCTAACGTGGCACGGAATTTAAAATCATCAAAAATTTCTTTGAAAAACAACCTCCTTTCAGTTTTTTGGGCAGCCTGCGAACCGCTGGAACCGAGCGGGCGCCCGCCGATTTGCCGGGTGGCGGCGCGGCTTTGTGGTGAGCCGGTGTTATCAGCATAAAGGGGATCAATCCGTCATGCACGCATAAATCGGGCCATTCCGGGCCGGTGCTCTGCCTCGCGCCGGTACCGCTGGCCGGCAGTGGGTTTTATTGGTGGGCCAAATCCACTAGAATGACCCGGTCTTTCAGGATTAGATCATGACGGCAGCTCAGCTGAATTCGGTTTTTCATGCCTCCAACCGCTGGCGATGGCGCCTCCGGTAATATCTCCCTGCCCGATAGGGCACCTCCGCGTGGTCCGTAACAAATCTGCAAGGCATGATTATGAATTCACAACAGTTTGCCGAACTGGCAGCGGGGCAGGATGGCCGCATCGCCATCACCCGCGAAATCCTCGCCGACCTTGAAACACCGGTCAGCACTTACCTGAAGCTCGCCGTCGGGGCCTATTCCTATCTCTTCGAATCCGTCGAAGGCGGCGAAAAGTGGGGCCGCTACTCGATGATCGGTCTGCCCTGTCGCACTGTGCTCAAGGTCCACGGCACCGAGGTGCGCATCGAAACCGATGGCGAGCTGACCGAAACCTGTCGATGCGATGATCCGCTCGCGTTCATCGAAAGCTTCCAGAAGCGTTTCAAAACCCTGGAACTGCCGGATCTGCCCAGGTTCAGCGGCGGCCTGGTGGGCTACTTTGGCTATGACACTGTCCGCTACGTGGAGCCGCGGCTGCGCGACAGCGCGCCGCCGGACGAGATGGGGGTGCCGGATATCCTGTTGATGGTGTCGGATGAGGTGGTGGTGTTCGACAACCTGGCGGGCAAGATCATCCTGGTGGTCCATGCCGATGCCGGTGATCCGGACGCCTTTGAAAAGGCCCGGCGACGCCTCGACGAGATCGAAGCGCGCCTGCACCGCGCACCTCCGGATCTGCCGGCCATCAACCTCACGGGTGGCGGGGTTGCGGAGGATGCCTTTGTCTCCAGCATGGGGCGGGCCGGATACGAGGCGGCGGTAGAGCGCATCCGCGAATATACCCAGGCCGGGGACGTGATGCAGGTGGTGCCCTCCCAGCGGCTGACCTTGCCGTTCCCCGCCGAGCCCATCAACCTCTATCGCGCCCTGCGCAACCTCAACCCCTCTCCCTACCTGTTTTTCCTCGATCTCGGTGATTTCCACATCGCCGGCTCGTCGCCCGAGATCCTCGCGCGCCTCGAACATGGCGAGGTCACGGTGCGGCCCATCGCCGGTACCCGGCGGCGGGGTTACAGCGAGGAGGAGGACCTCGCCATGGAACGCGAAATGCTCGCCGATCCCAAGGAAATCGCCGAGCATCTGATGCTCATCGATCTGGGACGCAACGATGTCGGCCGGGTGTCGCAGATCGGCTCGGTCAAGGTCACGGAAAAGATGGTGGTGGAACGCTTTTCCCACGTGATGCATATCACCTCCAATGTCACCGGCCAGGTCAAGCCCGGGGTCAGTGCCATGGATGTGCTGCGCGCCACCCTGCCGGCCGGGACCCTGAGTGGCGCCCCCAAGATCCGGGCGATGGAGATCATCGATGAACTGGAGCCGGTCAAGCGCGGTGTCTATGGTGGCGCAGTCGGCTATATCGGCTGGAACGGCAACATGGATACGGCGATCGCCATCCGCACCGCGGTGATCAAGGATGGCAAGCTTCATGTGCAGGCCGGGGGAGGCATCGTGGCGGATTCAGTGCCGGCGCTCGAATGGAAGGAGACGATGAACAAGGCGCGGGCCATTTTTCGCGCCGTGGCCATGGTGCTGCCTGAAGAGGCGAGTGGGGAGGCGCTGTCATGATCCTGATGATCGACAACTACGATTGGCGTCCACTCAGTTCCATTGAAGTCCATAGAAGAAATATAACTTTTTGATTTCTATGAATATATAGTCTGTTCTGTTCTAGTGGGTTCTGGCGCAATCTTCTTCAATTGTGTATATTTCTGTGTATATCCACCCTGGAGAGAGGCTATATACACACATGGCCATGAACCTGCTCTCGGCCAGGAAGGTCGAGACCACCTCACACCAGTCACAGCCATTCTGGCTCAAGGATGGCGGCAGCCTCTTTTTGTACGTTACTCCGGCCGGAAATAAGCTGTGGCGATTTCGTTATCGCATAGGCGGAAAATCCGCGATCTATGCTATCGGCAAATACCCGGAAGTGTCCCTTGAGGCTGCTCGGGTGGAGAGGGATCGTGCGCGAGATTTGGTCAAGCAGGGAATCCATCCCGTAGTGGAGAAGCGAACTAGGGTTTCAGTTCAGATAGAGGTGAACGAAACGACGTTCGAATCGGTGGCTCGTAGGTGGATGGTGAGTAATGTCCAATGGAGCGAGGGATACGCGGATCAAGTCAAAAAATACCTTGAGAAGGATGTATTCCCCAAGGTTGGAAACTTGCCAATCAGTTCCATCAGGCCGGCGCATCTTCGGCCCCTGATCCAGGGGGTTGCTGAGCGTGGCGCGCCCACAGTGGCCATCTTGATCAGGCAGTGGTGTAGCCAGCTCTTTGCTTACGCCTCCGCCGAAGATCTCTGTGACCAAGACCCTACCGCGTTGCTGAAGCGATCGGTCAAACGCCCCAGGGTTCGGCATAACCCCCCTCTGCCCTGGAACGAAATTCCAGACTTTCTGAACAAGGTGGATGAATCGGGCTATCGAGCTACCGTCATTGCCTTGCGCTTAATGGCGCTGACATACGTTCGCACGGCTGAGCTACGTAAGGCCAAATGGACTGAATTTGATTTGAAGAATGCTATCTGGACGGTTCCCGCTGGGCGGATGAAGATGAGGCAGCCACATATCGTACCTCTGTCAAAGCAAGCCATTGAGTTGTTGGAGGAGCTGCAAAAACTGACAGGCGGGGGTGAGTTTCTGTTTCCCAGTTTCCGCAAGCCTGGTCAGGTGATTTCTGCGACAACGCTCAACAAGGCGCTGGAACGGATGGGATATCTGGGGCGCTTCTCGTCGCATGGTTTTCGGGCGACGGCGACCACTCTCCTGGGGTTGCTGAGCTATCCCGAAAACCGGGTGGATCTGCAGTTGGCGCATTCTAGACGCAAGAAAGATTCGTCGCGTGCCCCCTACGATCACACCAAGTACATCGCATCGCGGAAGATCATCATGCAGGATTGGGCGGACATTCTCGATGCCTTGGCTGATGGCGCATCAATGGAGCAGGTAATGGAAGATTTTGGTCCACTATCTGATCGGCGCACCGCATTATTGAGGGTCACAGAGCGAGAGTAATAACAGTCCGGCTTCTTGTTGCCTTACTTGTTCCGATATTAGTCGGCTACTTGCTTTTCTTCGTCACCGAGGAGGTAGAGGTAGGGGTTGTCCGGTGGTGACTCGTCGAACAATGGCTTGGCGCTGCTTAATAAATACCCGTGCACCCGTCGTGACTTGCGTGGCCCCTTCACTTCGCACGTCCAGATATTCAGTCCATTGTTCTGTTTGCGGTGCAGCCCCAGCTTCTCAAAGCGCTTCTGAACCCACTGCCAGCCAGGTAGCTCCTCCGACTTCGCCAACTTCGCTACCTCTAGGTGTTCCTGAGCATAGCGCTGGAACACGCCGGGGCTGATGAGGTAGACGGTACCGTCCACGGTGTGTACCAGCGCCTTGGCGTCGTTGATGATGAGTTTCCGGGTCTGGATGCTCTGGCGCAGCCACGCCATGAAATGTTCGCCGGATGGTGGGTCATCCTCTGTCACCGAGTCGGCTATGGAAACGGTTTCTGATTCCGCCGGAGCTTCAGGCTGGCTGTCAGAGTCTGGCTTGTCGGTGTCATCCAACAGATCCAACAGCGCAGTCACACCATCGTTCGCCGGAACAGACAAGGAGGATGCCTCAGGCATCGGCTGGGTAGGCTCGGCATCAGGCATACGGTTGTCAGCCTCGTCTTCGTTGGTGGCAGCGTCCTCGTTCTCACCCTGTTCGACCTGGACACTCCCGGCAAATGCCGGAGGTCGCTCAGTCGCTTCCCAGATTACAGCTGGAGGCAGCTTCAGGAAGGTGAAGCTGTGCGACCAGCCCCCATCGCTGGTCACGGTCGCCTTCCAGATTGCCTTGTCGTCTGGGGTGGGCTGGGCAATGCCGTGGTCCTGCAGGATGTTGAACAGGGCGGTGTTGTTGGATGGAATGCCCTCGATACCCTGTGACAGCAGATAGGCACGCAGCTTGTCGGAGACCGTCTTGCTCACCAGCCACAAGGCATCCTGGGTCAGCCAGCCGTCGGAGGCCTGGGGCTGGTTGAGCTTGAACTCTTTTCTGAGCAGATAGCGCAGACCATCCAGCAGTTTCCGCTGCAAGCTATGCTTGGGAGCAGCGATGGCTTTTCCTGGGTCTCCTCCGAGCTCCTGAGCAACCGAAGCCTGGTCTGCCTGTACCACGAGTTCGCCGAGGGCTCCAGCACGTTCATACTGCCCGGCCAGGACGTACAACAGAGCAGCCCACAGATCAGGATACTGGCATAGCCAGTCCAGAATGCCGCGATCGAGGAGCTGGGTGTACAGCAGCCCGGTCGCTGCACTGTGCAGGCGGTACTCCCGGTCCTTGCGATAGCGAAACCGATAGGGCCTCTGCAAGGGACCGTGCCAGGGGTGCCAGAGAGAGCCGTCGGCACATTCCACATGCAGATCGACGGCAATCTTGCCAATGTCGTGCAGGAGTGCGGCATAGGCTGTGCCAGCGGTCCAGACTTCTGCCTGTGCTGCCTGTTCTTCGGGTTTCATGCCAGCGGGCAGCAGGTGCGACTGACGCAGCTTGAGGGCGTATGCAACGATCTCCAGTCCATGGTCCAACATGCCACCGGGATAGGCATGGTGATGCTCCTCAGAGGCCGGGAACAGTTGGACCAGTTCGGCATAGCGTTCCAATGGAGCCAGGTACAGAGTCTTGAATTGTCGACGGGACAGCGAGGTGCGCTGCCAGATGTGTTCCAGCAGCTTCTGGCGGCGGGGAGTCGCCAGTAGTGCGGTAGCGGATTCGGACCGTATCAGCCCTTTGGGCATTTCCGCGCCGGGAGTCTGGCTAGCGCCGACAGTCAGGCGGGTACTTTTCCGCTGGAACAAAGTGAGCATCTGGAATCCCGAACAATGTGGTTGGGCCGAGGCCTTTTGGCCTTTTCGGGTAGAGCCTTTCCCCTTGTCACCATTCCCTTGCCCCTTCCCAGCCCTTTGGCCCTTGGTAGGCCCTCGGGTATAGGCCAATCCCTGAACCAGGGCTACCAGAAATGGGGCGTGGCAGATTTCGTATTGTTTGCGGAAGGCAGGCTGTGTCGTGTCTACCATCGGTGCTTTGACCAAAACTGGAGAAAGCCATGCAGCCCCACAACCGGCCGGAAAAAGTGGCAGGATTGACAAGGTAAGGAATAATCCTTACTCTGTGGGCATGAGTATCACCGACAGGAGATCGACCATGCCTCGTGTCCATGAAAGCATCTATGAACAAGCTACCCTCACGTCCAAAGGCCAGATCACCTTGCCCAAGGCGATCCGCCAGGCCCTCGGTGTGACGATGGGCGGCAAAGTGTCCTTCGAACTGCGCGGCGGCGAGGTGATCGTCACCCGTGCCGATGCGGAACATGAAGACCCTGCTATCGGTGCCTTCCTTGACCTACTGGAGCAGGACATTCGCCAGGGCAAGCATGTCGGCAATCTGCCGGATGACCTCGCTCAAGCCATGCTGGCCAACCTGGGACATCCGGTGGACCTCGATGAGGACATCGAAGGTGAAGTGGCACTTTGATGGAGCGCCATGGATGGATACTGCTGTTCCACGACTGCATTGTGAAACAGTTGCAGAAATTGTACGCCGCCACCGAGCGAGCGCAACGGAGTGACCCGAAAGGCTACGAGAGTAATGCCAACGTCAAGCTATTCAGGTCGCTGACGCAGTTGATCCTGGAGGTCGTGCCCAGTGATCCGGGGCGGGACGAATACCGCCAGGGCAATACGCTGGGGCCGGAGCACCGGCACTGGCGTCGAGCCAAGATCGGAAGGCGTTTCCGGCTGTTCTTCCGCTACGACTCCAGGTCGAAGACCATCGTGTATGCCTGGGTCAACGATGAGCAGACATTACGGTCGTCCGGCAGCAAGTCCGACCCCTACGCGGTGTTCGAGAAAATGCTCAAGAAAGGCAACCCGCCGGATGATTGGGAAAGCCTGGTGGCAGCCAGCCGATCCGACTGGTCGAAGAAGGAGAAACGATAGTCCTCCGGAGGAGGTAAAGCGATGAAAGCAGCACCTAAAGTCAAAATAAGTGAGCGCCCTGGCCGCTGGCTGGGGCGCGGTTGGCGTGGTGTTGCTCATCGTGAAGCGCGAGCGATTGATTGGTTGGCGACGCAAGGGATTCCCACACGGGTTGGGCGGGTGTTTTTTTGGGTTGTAAAGCTGTTCCTATTAGGTCTGCTGCTATATGCCGCATTCTGGTTTGCCTTGTTGCTCTTGTTCGGTGTCGCCGGGGCTTGGATTTTGAAAAACTCGGACTTGAACGATGAAGAAAAACTTGAATGGCGTGAAGGTCATTCCGGTTTTGGTCTGTATGATAAAAATGAATGGCGTCGCGATATGGGTGATCCCGACGATCCATCGTGACCTCGTAATGTCGGCAGAGAACCTTCTTACTTAGCGCCTTTTGTTGCAGCCTTCATGGCAATTCCAGCTCCACTCCCTCCTGCAGATTTTGCATCACCAGTGGCTAAGGTTAACCCTCCAAGAACATTACCAACCCTGATACCTGCCCAAGAAAGTGCAATGACCCAAAAGCCCGGAAGGACGATGAACATCATTGCCATCACAAAGTTCAACAGCATATCTCCGAAGGCGTTGTTGAGCCCAAACAGTGGATTGAAGTTGACGTGCGGCGACTGCCATCCGTAGAGCGCGTTGAGGATGGTGGAATCCACCCAGCGCGCAAGCTGGAACCAGAAATCAACGAAGAACAGGGCAAATTGCACGGCAGTCATCGTCACCACCGTTTGCAGGTTATAGGTACCGAAGATGAGCAGCAGCGGAATGCAGATGACCATGGCCATCTTCAGGAAGGAGAGCACCATCGGCAGTGCCTGACGCACCACGTCCATGGCTGGGAAGAAGCCGAGTGAGCCTACTGTCAGGCCGAGGTCGGATGCAACGCGGGTCGTGACGTTGGGAAGTGTCACTCCGATCTGGCCACCGTAGTCGGTGTAGACATGTCCCTGGTTCATCACTTGGTGCTGAGGTGAGGCAATGGCGCGGATCACCGAGTCATCCACTTCTGTTTGGCTGAGAAAGCCTGCCCATTGCCCAAGCCGGGTCAGCAGACCGGGATCAACCTGCGCAAGCAGGCGGTCGCGCAAACCGTCGCCGCTGTCCAACCACCACTGTCGGCAATTCGGGTAACCGCCTCCACTGGAGACTTCGGCCAGGCCAGCATCGCGGCTGTCGCTGTAGGGCCAGGCGTCGCGGGGCGATTGGGAGCGGTAAGTGTCGTAGAAGCCTGCCGTATTCAGGAAGAAACGCGAACCGACCCAGGTGACATCGTGCATTTCCTCGTTGTTCAGTGTGGGGCGGTTCGTGAACAATTTTGCGCGTGCAGGGCCGTAGCAGTCGCGGGTGAAATCGGCGACTTCCTGGGCCAGCAGCGGATCGGCGATGCGTGTGCTGTCAATGTCCATACGCATCTGACGTAGGTCGGTGCCACAGGGGATAGATGCCACCGCCGCACTAGTGACCGCCTTGGAGATGGCGTGCATGAAGAACCACCAAACCGGGACGTGGGCACTCTGGTTGTTGAGGGTGGTGAAGGAGGTCGACCAGTTGGTCTCCGACGGCTCCGGCACATTGACCTGGCACTGCTGGGAACGGCTGCGATCAAATTGGAGTGTGCCGAGATCGACCGGAATGAAGGGGATGCCCGCAAACAGGATGACCACGATGGCCACCCACACGCGGTTCTCAATGCGCATAGACGAGAGCACGCCCTTGTTACCTTCGTCTGCGCCTTCCGCACGGGCCTTCAGCCATTCCTGTACGACAATGGCCAGAAACGGCAAAGCGAAAATACCGCTGGCGACCAACACGTCCCAGATGCCGTTGTTGATGATCCAGGCCACCAGGGTCAGGTAGTACTCCAGGTAGTCCGAGGTGTAGAGCGTCATGTTGGGACTCCGGCAATCGGGCTCAGGTCAGCCATACGCTGACTTCGAGCAGGAGGACGGCCACCACCGCACCGATCTCCGCTCGGAACAGCCGTTGGCGTGTGTCCTTATCCCATGACAGGCGACGACGCATCCGCAGCCAGCCGTAGCCGATTGCGCCGTACAGGCACAGTCGCCAAACCAGGAAATAGCCTGCGTGGTCGTCGAGCCAGAGGATCCAGTTCGATACGTCACCAACAATACTGATGCCGACCAGATTGACGCCCACTGCCATCAATACGGCGAATGCTGTCCAGAGCAGTGCCCTCCCCAGTGAGCGGTTGAACAACCATGCGGGCTTCATGGTGGATTGCCTTGATTCGGTGCCTGCTGGATGGCATCCAGGCGGTTGCGTTCGGTGTCACCCTGATAGATGCCCCGCGATACGTCACTGCGATTGCTGTGGCGCTGGATGATTGCCATCGGGGAGTTGGCCGCCAGCTCGCGGCGCAATTCCAGTTCGGTCTTGAGGTTGTTGATTTCCTGGGCAAGCAAGTCACTCTCGCGTGTCACCGCATCCTGGGCGAGTTGGTTGGCTGCCACGTTGGGCTCCTTGCGTCCGGCGAGCAGTGTCCGGTGCAGCAGTAACGCTTTCTCCAGCACGCTGGACAGCGCGACCTCGGAAGCCAGGCGACGAGCGAGGATGTCCTGATCCGGCTCATCGCGCAGTGCCTCGATCACGCCACGGGTGATGGGCAATGAAGCGGTACCAGCTTCAGCTAAGTTCTCGAAGGTGGTGGGGGTGGCTCCGGTGACTAGATCCCGCAGCGCCTCGAAGCGAGTCTCGTACTCCTCCTGAATCATGGGCGTCAGGCCAACGCCCGGTACCGTCCGGGTCTTCTCACAACTATCGCAGGTACGCTGTTCCTGCTCACCCAGTACCCGCGTTGCCCAGTCTTCAGCGGCATCCGGCGAGGGCCAGGCCTGACAACTCAGTCGGTGTCCGCAGGTCGCACTGTCGATGGGCGAACTGTCGGTAGCGCTGCGGCCGTTCAGCAGGTTGTAACCAGCACGGGTCACGTCACCGACCACGCGGATGGGAGCCTGCCCCGAACCACCGGCATTGTCGCCCCCGACCCAGGCCACGCCGTCATTCCCACGGCTGGCTTCCGCCTCCTCGATGGCCGACACCGCGTCGGTACTGGCCACCGCCTGTTTGAGCACCATGCCCTCGGCCAGTTGATCCCAACCCAGTTGGCCGCCCGCCATGTCCGCCATGCGGTTGGCGATAGCGCGGCAAGTCATCTTCGAGCGATCGAAGTCCAGCCTAGCTTGCAGAATGCCGTTGGTGAGCAGGTTGTACAGGCCAGGATCGGCACGTTGGATGATGAGGGCTGGCAGTGAGGCAACTGCCGACGTGGCGTTCTGGATCACGTTGCTCATGATTGTCTGGAAGCCGTTGGTGATGCCGTTGAGCTGGTTCTGCAGCGTGGTAGTGAGGCTCATGTCGCCGCAGATCAGGTTGCTGTTCCAGCCGATGCCAACGCCCAGTGTATGCATCGGGCCGACTGGCCCCATGGAGACGGCCCGGCCGCCGCCGATGCTGTAGAGCACGTCGTCACCGATGACGCTGCCTCGGTGGTGGACGTTGTAATCGTCGATGGTGGTTTGCGCCCACAGAGGTTGACTGCCCAGGGCCAGCACGAGTCCCGCAGTCAGTAGTGATGGACGAATCAGTCGTTTCATTGGCCGCCCCTCAGTTGAAGTCCACACTGCCGAGAAAAACCTGTCCCTGACGCTGGCAGCAGGCATAGGGTCGCCACAGTGCCCAGGCGTAATCGCCCCGTTGGGCCTGGACCCGGCGCTCGCTATGGGGAAACACCGCACAGGTGTTCTTGAGCGTGGGAGTGAGTTCCTGCCACTTGCCTGTGGACGCATCGCTTTCCATCAGGGCACCGGCTGGCCAGTAGCCATCGCGGGCATTGGCCAGCAGCGGCTGATACACATGCACCTGACCCCGGCGGGTCACGACGTCGCCTGCACGCTGGGCAACGACGGCGGCGGCCTTGTAGTCGTCGACGTGGTGCAGGAAACCGCCACGCGGGTAGACGTTGCCCCAGAGATTCAGGCCCGTTCGCGTGCCAATCTCGCGCCTGCCCGGTATCAGCGCTTCGGGATAGAGGGATTCGGGGACGTTGTAACGCCAAGCCACGATATCGAGGGTGCTCAGCAGATAGGGCATGAAGGCCGTGCCGGCCCCCGCACAGGAGTAACCCCACTGGCTGATGACCTGACTGAACAGGGTCGAACCTGGATGGCCGATCACGTCGGCGTTCTTGAACTTGGCCAGGTTGTTCTCGTGCTCCTCATTGGTGATGCCGTCACCGCCACCTCGTGCGCTGGAATTGGGCTGACTCAGAGGACGCATTTCCACCCAAGGATTTTCTCCGGTGTTGGAATAGCTGGAGACCACCGCATCGGGCACGTAGTGTTCCACCTTGACGGAGGTCTCCACTGAGCAGCTATACAGAGTGCAGAGTAGCCAGTAACAGATGCCCTTTACTCGGTAAGCGATGCAGTCGGGTGACAGCACGGAACCGGTGATGGTCGCGGTATCGAGGGCAAAGGCAGGCAAGGCGACGCTCAACAGGCAAACAGTGAGGCTAGCACGCAGTTTTCGATGAGGTGTTGTCATTGCTGAGCCCTCTTGTAGGCCTCGATGGTGGCTATGGCCCGCGCCACATCGGTATCGCCGTATAACACGTAGCGTCCCTCGACCACGACGGCGGGTAATTTGGAGATGCCCAAGTTCCAAGCATCGACGACACTCTGGTATGCGCTGGCCAGACGGGCTTGAAGATCGGTACCGCCATCCCCCAGTTGCTGACGAACGATGGCCTCTGCTCGCCGGGGATCAGCAGGAAGCCCGGATGCCAGTTCTGCTTCAATCTCAGCGGCAGCATCCAGATAGATGACCGGAACATCATTGGACACAAAGACGGGGTGGCGTTGATCGGTAAAAACCAAGAAATCTGCCGCTTTGGTGTGTGCCGAAACCAACAACATACAGCACGCTAAAAATTGACAGAGTCCGTTAATCATAGATCGGACGAAAGCTAATGACATATCATGATTCCCCATGGGTCGATGAATGTGATCGTCGATCGTCTGGGGAGTCTATGCCATGAAGAATGCGAACTGGGTGCCTACCGCTTTTTTGTAGCGATAATTTCACACCGGACACGCCGAAAGGGAAATTTGTCTTATTTCCTATTTGTTCGCTTCCACCAGCATCTTAGCCTGAATGGCTTTGTTTCTGGTGTATGCTTCCCACACCTACGCAAGCAAAGAGAGCGAACTAAAAGGTCCAATGATGGAGATTTCGATCGAAGATTTTTGCCAGATGTATCAAGAGAAACCTGATGACGCATTGGCATCTTTAAAGGGGCTTGATAACGAGCAGGCTGCGGCAATTCTCATTGACGCTGGTGGAGCTCTCTCCGAGACGTCTTTGTTGGATGATGGCATTTCTCGCCTGGAAGATCTGCAACAATCTGAATCTGAGTCTTCCTTTCGCTCCTATTGCATCGCGAACGGACGACATTTGCGCGCTTCCACGAGACGGCGCCTCAGTTCAGCCACAGACAACGACCTACTCAACGATCTCTTCATGGCACGGGTAAGGCACGGCAAGGTGCTGTCAGACAAGCAGGCGGGTCCGGAATTGCGCAGCCAATCCGCAACGAATTTCGGGAATGCGCTGCTTGAAACTGGCCGATGGGTCGAGGCCTTGGATGTCTATCAAAAGGCTCGACGTATTTGGCCCAGAAATGGTGTTTCAGCCCTTCGGGAAATGCAGTGCTTGATGGGCTTTCACAATGCAGCCCAAAGCGACCCGGCTAGATATGGAACGTATAGCGACCTTGAGCGACTCGGCCAATGCATCGTTGAGCTGTCGAGCGTCGTTGAAGACACATACACGGAGATTGGCCAACTAGCCGGTGAGCAAGCCGTGGAGCAGGCAAGACATGCCGTCTCACAAATAAACACACCAGGCACAATAAGGAAGCAGCACGAGAAGGATTCATTTTTTGAATTCATTGAGAGTAATAGTCTCGCTCTATCCCTTTTTTGCTCTTCCGCGCAATATGAAAATGGAAAGGTCGACACCGCAGCGTTTCAACACATTACAGATGATGATTGGCAGTCGACGTCTGTCCCTGAAATATTTGCCATGCTGAACGTCATGAAGGCCGATTATGCACTGGCTCGCCAGCTCTTCTACGAAGCCCGGTTCGATGATTGCACGACAATTTTCCGGGAAACCGTGAAAAGCGGCGATACGCTTGATTACTCCATATACGGGGTTCAAGTTTCAGCGATGTGCTCCGCGCAAAGGATTGCCTACGACATCCTCGACAAAATTGCCGTTTCTCTATCTGGTCATCTCAAGTTGGGGCAGGCAAAGAGGACAACCTTTGATAGCTTTTGGTATGACGACAAAAATGGAAAGGAGAAAAGACTGAATGAAGCGGTCAAGCAAGAGATAAATGCCGGCAACCAGGGCCTCCTGGCGCTTTATGACTTGCATCGGGATACGACTAAAGAAGTTCCGGAAAAGGCAGGATTCCTGAGGGCGCTGAAGGAGTATAGAAATTCATCTACCCACCGTTTCACTGTCCTTCATGATGAAAATATTGGGTTGGGCAGAACGTCTCGAAAGCTCGTTGACCATGAACATGTGACACAGTTCGAGGAGCTAACGTTGTCGTCTATTAGACTCGCCAGGGCGGCGTTGTTTTACTTCTGCGACGCAATTAACTTCGCGGAAGACCGCAAGCCGAAGTCCCAGAACGCGATAAGCCTAATACATGAAGTCCCGGACCATGACTATATACGCGGTCGTGATTGCACGAAGTAACCGCGTGTTTGTTGCGGGGAAAGAAAGGAGGCGCCCGAAGACGCCCCGTGGATTACAGCAAACCTGCTTCGGCGAAAGAGAAAGGTATCCCTTCACCGATAATGAAGTGATCCAGCACACGCACATCGACCAACTCAAGGGCCGATTTCAGGCGCTTGGTCATCGCCTTGTCAGCCTGACTCGGCTCGGTCGAACCCGACGGGTGGTTGTGAGCGAAGATCACGGCTGCGCAGTTGTGCTCGATGGCACGTTTGACCACGGCACGTGGATAGACCGCAGCGCCGTCGATGGTGCCTCGGAACATCGGCTCATAGGCGATGACGCAATGCTGCGAGTCGAGGAAGACGGCAGCAAAGACCTCCAATGCTTCACCGGCAAGTTTCAACCGCAAGTACTCACGTACGGCGGCGGGACTGGTCAGCGATGCACCGCGCCTGAAGAGGCGTTCTTCCAGCACGCCGATGGCCTGACGGATCAGCGGGTCATCCTGGATGCTCGCATAGTCGACAAGCGTGCAAGTGGTGCCGTCGGTGACGGCATTGGACAGAGTCATAGGAACCTCCTAGAGGGGAGCGGAGGCTCCTGTCCCAAGGGGCAAGGCCCCCTGGGACAGTAGATGGCCCGCAACCGGGCCGGATCGATGGGCATCCTCCATCACGGGTGATGGACGTTCGCACGAGGGATGCGGAGCGAACAGGTCGATCAACGCGGTCGGAACCGCGCCGTAGCCTTGAAGACCGTGGCTACCTGGGCATGTCGCCGACAACGTCGGCAGGCATTTCGCTTGTTGTGACGGATTCCTTCGCGGCCTCACCCGCCATGGCCATGAGCAGGTCGATGGCGGATATCAGAGCATCGCCCTCGACAGGGCCTGCCGGTAACAGCAAGTCGGTGCCGGTGTGGTTGTCGATCAGGCGCAGGGTCGGCGTGGCGACCACACCCGCCTGTACCGCTTCAGCAGCCTGGGCTTGAATCTCGGCATCGGGCCTCGTGCTGTCCAGGCAGGTTTGCAGCTCAGGTGTCAGACCGGGTATCGGTGTCTCGCTGGGAACGCCCTGGCCATCACTACGTGTGTGCTGATACACCCAGGCGATGGTCTGCCAGAACGCGGTGCGCCCGCTTACTTCCCCGGCGCATTCCGCCAAGCGTGCGCCTTGGGTGGCGGCGGGTTCATGGAAGGCCAGCGGCAAGTGATGCCATTGCCAATTTACTTCGGGATGGGTGTCGATCCACTGTCTCAGGACTGGGAAATAGGCCTGACAAAACGGGCATTCCAGGTCGGCGTAGGAGACCACGGTGAACCGTGCATCGAGGTGGCCGTAGAACCAGGGTGGCCCCATCGGTTCGGCGACAAGTTCATCGACGAGTTGTGATCTGGGACCGCGTAACGAGAGCGCAGAGATCAGTAATGCAGCGAAGACCACCACTGCCGACAGTATCAGCCCAATGTTAGGCCATATTCTGTGGGTCGAATGCCGTGGCCTGTCCATGTGAGCACCTCAGTTGAAACTGTCCGGCGACAAGGGTTCGATGCCTCGCGCCCGGTCGATCTTCTCCGCCACCTTGAAGGCCGCTTCCAGCTCGCTGATGCCGTGTTCGCGCATCAACTGGTGACGTTCGGCTTTCTCTTCGGGCTCGGTCATCGCCATGGCGAGATAGAGGCTTGGCGGCACGGCTCGGAACAATACTTCCATCGACTTCGACAGGATCACGCCTTCGCTGAACTTGCCGGACTCCTTGCGAGCCGAGCGCATCAGCGCTTTCTGCGCGGGGTTGAGTTCCCGAAAACGGGCTACCTTCTCCACTTCGTCCGTGGGCATGGACAGGCAGATCCACCATTCGATCATCGACAGCATGGGTTCGGCGGCCTTGGGCAAGTCGTCCAGGTTCTGGGTCGCCAGCCAGAACCAGGCTCCCAACTTGCGCCACATCTTGGTGATCTTGACGACATAGGGCGCGAGTAAGGGGTTCTTGGTGATGATGTGGCCCTCGTCGGTGACGTTGACGATGGGCCGTCCCAAAAACTGGTCGCGCTCGGCGATGTTGTTGACCGTGTTGATCAGGGAGATGTAGGCGATGGAGAGTTGGGCGTTGTAGCCCTCGCGGGCAAAGGTCGCCAGATCGACGATGGTAATGTCGGCCTCGGGCCAAGGAGTGCCAGGGCGATTGAACATCTCGCCGTCCAGACCCTGACAGAACATATCCATGGCATCAGCCATCTCCAGCAGGCGCACTCGTCGGGTTTCTGGCAGTGTCGTGTCGGCGCTGCGTTCGCGCAGGGCATCGCGCACGTCCTCGGTCAGCACCGCGCGCTCGTCCCGGACACAGCGGCGGGCCGCATCCAGGATGCACTGGCGGATCAGACTGCGGTCGGCGCGGGTCATCCGCGCTTCTTCCTTGTCTTCTCCGCCGGTGATCATCAGCCGGGCGGTGATCTCCAGCTCACCCAGCACATCGCGTTGTTCGTCTTCCTCCGGAGCGAGAGGGCTTCTATCCTCGTCGTCATCCAGAGCATCGGCGTCCAGGGTGCTGACCTCGCCGGGGGTGTCGACCAGCCGCCAGGCATCGCTGAACGGCGCCAGACTCACGCTGGCACCGGGCGCCAGCTTGACCCGATGTACACTCAGCCCGAGGCGTTTGGCAAAGTCCCCGAACAGACCGAAGGAGTTGCCCGCCTCGACGATGAACAGCCGTGGCCGGTAGACCGCGACCACCTGGTTGAGAATGTTGTTGAGCGTCGCGGACTTGCCGGAGCCGGTCGGGCCGAACAGGAACAGGTGCGCGTTCATCTGCCGGTCATGCCGGTTGAGCGGGTCGAAGGTGATGGTGCCGCCCCCGCGATTGAAGAAAGTGATGCCGGGGTGGCCTGTGCCCTGATTGCGGCCCCAGAGTGGCGAGAGGTTGGCCGCGTGCTGGGCGAACATCAACTGGGTGTACCACTGGCGGCGATCTTTGCCTGGATCGAACACGCCGGGCAGCCAGCGCAGATAGCTGTTGAGGGGGGCGACCTCGTCCTCCTCTCGCACGGGTTGCAGGCCTGCATTGAGCATCACGTTGGCGAGTTGCAGGCCGCGCGCGTCCAGCTCGGCCAGGTCGCGCCCGCGCAGGTAAAACGCCAGCGCGCCGCGATAGAGTTTGTGGGCACTGCCGATCAGCGAACGCGCCTCCTGTAGGTCCTGACGCGCCTGCTCGGAGGCCAGGGTGTCGCCAACGGATTTGCGATCCAAGTGGTTGATGTGTGCTTCGAGCACGTCCTGGGGCGTGGCCACCAGGGTCAGGCACATCACCGTGTCCTCGGGCATCTGGTCAAACAGCGCGTTGAAGGCGTCGCCGCCCTTACGAGTCTCGCCGGTCACATGGCCGGTGATCGGTGGCGTGCGCAGACGGTCGAGCACCATGACCCGGTGCGGCATATCGTCGAAAGTCCAGGTACCGTTCTCCACATCGGAGCGCGGCTCGCCAAAGAACAGCCGTTGCGAAAAATCGGTACCGCTGGCCAGCTCGATCTCTCCCGGTTCCGACTCACTGGGGTAAGCCGTCAACTGATAGAAACGCTCGCGATCTTCCGCTGTTGGCCCGAGTAGAGCGGGATGAGGATTGAACCAGCGCAGCAGCCAGGCGTGAATATCCGCTGCTTGCATGCGGCGCGCACCGACGCCGACATTGGCCAGTCCGCCCAGCAAGCGATCACACACTGTCGTCAGCGAGTGCTCTGGGGTCTGTCCTCGGCGCCGGGCAGTGCCTAGTGCACGGCGGTAGACCACCATGCGCACGCGGCGGCATTGGCCGCGCCAAGGCAGACGGGTCACGGTGGTGTCCTCGAACAGTCCACCGGGTTTGGCGATAGCGCGCAAGTGATGAGCCAGGAAACGCCGATAACTTTCACTGAAGGCGCTGTCCTGGGCGCGGGGCTGAATGTAATCCCGCAGGGTATTCAGGTAGTTGGACCAGTCGGTTTCGTCCTGGGCGTAGAGCTGTACCACCCAGGGGTGTTCGTCCAACTCATCGAAGCTGTCCTGCAAAGCGTTTTCCAAGGCATCGCGGACTTGCAACAACCATTGGGATTCGCGCCCCTCGGTGCCAATAGGCGTCAACTCGAAGAAAGCTGCGACTGACTCGCCGTCATCTAGCAACAGGCTTTGCGATTCTGGCAGGTATTCCACCCAAGGCAGCAGATCGACGAACGACGGCTTGACGTCATACAGATGCTGCTCTTCCGCTTGCGTCGCGGCAGAGCGTTTATGGCCCCGCTGGCCTCCGGGTGTGGGAATGCCGTGGTCGTGCAGGTTTTCCACATGACACGCCCAGGCATCCGGTGGCGCTGGCAATGCTTTTGTTTTTCCGGCGCGATCTCGAATGAGTCCTTGTCTTAACCAAGGCAATGACCAGGCCATCAATAATCCTCCACCCGTTCGCCCGGCAGGGCGTACTGCACGCGCTGATACAGGGGAAACACGGTGCTGTAGCCGGGTACCGGTACGGGGTCTGTACCGGCCAAGTGCGGGAACACATACATGACCAGGTCCGGATTGGGCAGGCGTTGGAACTGACTGACGATTTCATTGTGCGCGGTACGGGTATAGCGGGCCTGTTCCATCGGCGCGGCCTGAACCTCTTCCATGGTCAGTGGTCGGCGCAAGGACTGGCGTGCGTCCAACAATTCTCGGGTAGCGCGGCCACCATTGCCTGCTTCACGGCTCCAGATGTCGTGCATGGTCTGACCATCGTGGGTGAGCAGTTCATCCTTGTTGGTGGCGCAGCCAGCCAGGACCAGCATGGCAAGCATGAGGGCCGTGCATCCGGCCCGTTTGAAGTCAGTCGAGATCCTGTGCATGAGAGCCTCCGATGCGATGATCGACCCGGCGACCCTTGGCGTCGTAGTCGATGTTGAGCGCTTGTTCGATATGCACGGCCACCTGAGCACCGGGTTCCACATAGACCGCCGCGAAGGCCTGTCCGTAGAGCTGGTTGACCCATTGCGACATCTCCTGCACGCCGCCCGCCAGAATGCGGCCCATAGCCTCATTGGCACTGATGCCGACGGTGCCGAGGGAGCCGTCGCTGCCGATGTAGGACATCCGCCCGCTGTCCGAGTCGATCAGCGAGGCCGCACCGGCACCGGCGGCCGTGATCAGTGCCTGGGTACCCAGATACTGTTGGGCATTGCTGCGCCGTTCGCCGGTCACACAGGGGATGCCATAGGGATCGCTGATCCAGCCAAGGCCATCGAGGATGTCCACATCGTTCCGGTTGCTGCGGGCATTGCTGCCGTCCTCCTCCGGCAAGGTGCGGATGGTGCCGTCCTGGAACACGAAGGTGATCGAGCGAATCTGCCCCCGCACGCAGGACAGCGTCCAGTCGCCTGAGGCCGTGCCGCTGACCACGGCACCTGCCACATCGGGAATCTCGATGCCGTTGGCGGTGAGATTGTCGGGGCCGATCACCACCTTGAATGGATAGGGATCGTTCACCGTGCCGTCGACGGGGATGCGACCGATCAGTGCCGTCATGGCGACCGAGCCCATCAGGGTGGCGTTGGAGGGCACGGTGTAGACCGCTTTCAACGGTGAAGCGCCCACTTGCCCATCCGTGGCCCACCCCAGCGTTTCGCTGGCCGAGTCGATGGCACCTTGGGCGGGGCCGAAAGTAGTGGGAAAGGTGAACCCGCTGCTATTGCCGCTGCGAGAGTCGGCCGGTCGAACATCGTCCGGCTCGATCCAGCGCATACCGTCGCCGAAACCCTGACCGTCGCCAGGTTCGAGCCCGAGGCCGATGGGTAGATCCGCATGACCGTCCGCGCCACTCAAACCTTCGAGCTGCCGCTGCAAATCCTGCAACAGGCCCTGGGCTTGCTGCCGTTCGCTGGCTACCTGATCGCGATCCTGGCGCAACTGGGCACGCTCCGTATCCAGCGCCGTCTGGATGCGTTGGTCGATGGCGCGTTCACGCTGGCGCAGGCGGTCGTTCTCCGCCTGCTGGGTGCGGTTATCCGTCAGGGCCGTCTGCAGTTCTCCGCGCAACTGCCGGACCTGGGCCACCAGCGTAGCCACCGTATCGTTGGGCGTGTCCCCCTCGATGCCCAGGGCGCGCATCTCGTCGGCGGACAGTCGTACCCCTGCCTCTTGGGGGGACGTGCTGGGGCCACGGTCCCCCGACAGTAGCCGGAGGCCGACGAACACCAGCAACGCCAGTACCGGGAGCATCAACCATTTGAGCAGGCCGTTACTGCGCATGATCCACTCCCTCCGCGTCACCGGCGGCAGCAGCTGCTGGCAGGTTGCGGGCAGCATCAATGGGGCTGATGGCTGGCAGCAGCGCTTCCGCCAGGCCATGCCCTCGTGTCACCAGGTACACCACGGTAGTGTCGTGCGACGTACCGACCGGTCCCAGGTCTGGATGCTGGAACGTCGCCGCCACAAAGTTGCCTTGCAGCGCTCTAGGGTCCAGGGTGAGCCAGCGATGGGCGGTATTGGTCAGACGCACCGCCGTCACCCATTGATCCTCCAGACGCCAGGTGGCCAGCGCCCTGGCGTGGATCGGCAAGGTGGGCAACAGCGTGTCCAACATCAGGTCGCGTCGCAGGTTCCCGCGCGAGAGGCCGTTCACGGGCTCGACGGTACGCAGCGGTGCGTACAGGTGCTGGGCTGCGTAGCGCGTGAGTATCACCGGCACCGGTGTCTCCCGCGCGGGATTCGGGGTGGCAGTGATCGGGACGTCGAGGGCTTGTGTGCTCGTGCCGCCATAACGGAGGCCAATGGCATCACCTTCGACGATGCGTACTGGCTCCAGAGGTTCGTCTCCTTCCTGTGCGGCAATGTCGATCAAGATCAATGTGCCGTCGTCGGCATCCTGCAACTGCAATCGTGTGGGTTCGATGGTGTCGTTCGCCAACAGATAGATGGCTCCACCCGCGCTCTGCACCCGAAGGCGATCTCCGATTGATGCAGGAGCAGGAACGCCGACGCGCACGTTGCGGTCGATAAAAACCACGCGCTCGTGGCCGATTACCAGGGGCACGGCCAGCGGCATCCGCTCCCACTTGAGGATTTCGACCGCATGGCTCACAGGTATCCAGCTGATAAGCAGGGTGAGACAGGCCAGAAAGCGGAATGGTCGTAACATGACAAGTCCTCTACGGGGTATCCGGTGTGGGGGATGGCGCTTCGGCAGCGATACGCTGTGGCGTGCCGTCGTAGCAATCCAAGGCCAGACCGAAGGGATTGCGCTCTGGGTCGATGTCCAGGCGCACCACTTTCAGGGGATAGCGCACCAGAGCGCGCTTGACCTGTTCGGTGCCGTAATACTCGTCGGCGGAGATGTCCAAGGTGACGACCCAATCGCGTTCAGACACCACCTTCACCCGCTGGGCTGGGTCATCGCCAAAGCCTCGACCCGGAATCTCATAGATACCCCGCACTCGCTGACGCAGCTCGCCAGTCCGTTGTCGCTGCTCATAGTCGAGCTGAAGAAAGTGCTGGCAGGCTGGCGTCAGGTACGCAGACAACGCATGGATATTGCGTGCGTAATCCACCTCGCCATTGGTGGGCCAGCGGTTGAGCTGCTGAAAGATATAGAAGGTAAAGGCGTAGACCGACTCCGGCGGCACGTCCCACCACTTGCGCACACTGCCAGAACGCAAGTCCGGTGGCACATGGATGGTGAGATCACGCGGGGCCTGCCACCAACCAAAGCCCAATACCAGGGTAAGGACGAATAGAGCAAGCACACCCAAGCGCAGGGTTCGGATATGAGCCTGAAGGTGGGTAACCTCATTCTTGAAGCGGCTCATGGTCGGCCCCTTCGGGTCGTCCAATACCCGGAGCGCGTCACCAGAGAATCCCCGCGAATCCAGGGAGAGAGCCAAGGATGGTCGAGCGCGATGCGCCACTGCAACTGGCGATAGAGCCAGGTGTCGGGTCGACCCCGCTTCCAACGCCGCAGCGAGCTCCCCCCAACGAAGATTCCAAACGCAATGGCGGCGACGATCATCGACGGTATCAGCGCGATGGTGGAGGTCAGCCACGCCAGGGGCAGACCGAGTAGCAATCCGACCAGGGCCGACAGGCCCACGCAAATCCACAGCTCATCCGCCGTCAGTCCCCGCACCACTACGGGCTGGCGGTTGAGTCGGTGTGGCAGGAAGCTCACCGTATCGTCTTCGTTGAGTTCAGAGGTGCTGGCCATCGTGGGACGCCTTCACAGGATGCCAGTGGCTTCGGTCAGCAACCAGATACCTACGACCAGCAGGATCGCGCCAACCGCCACGGTCAGGCCGAACTGCCCCCAGGTCTTGCGCCCGGTATGAATCTCGGAATAGGTGCTGTAGGCGTGGTAGCAGACGCCAATGAACATCGACGCCACCACCAGCAGCGCCACCAGCAACACGATGTCGTAGCCATAGTTGCGCAGCGTCTCCATGATGCCGCTGCCGGTGCCGCGCGACGGGTCCTCCAACGTCGGCAGCCCCTGGGCGTATACCTGCGGCACCGCGCTGACCGAAAGCACGGCGGCGGCACACAGACGGGCGCGTTGAATCAGGCGGTTGGGAACGAAACGGGAAGCCATGGCGAAATCCTCATCGGGTCAAGACAGCAGAAAGAAAGTCAGCACCAGGTACATCGCGACAAAACGCACCGCGACCCCGAGAAACTGACGTTGAGAAAGACGTTCTTCAGCCCAGCCGACATAAGCAGTGCGCAGAGCCCAGACTCCCCAGAGCAGCAGCACGGCGAACACCAGGCTCACGAGCACCAAGGAAACCTCCCCTGCGGTGAAACCGGCATTGGCCTGAAAGGCAGAGGCTTGGGCACTATTCACGGTGTCGCCTTCTCGGGTGCCTGGCGGTAGTCGCCAAGCAGCTCTACTAGATCACGGGGCTGGGCACGCTGGGGTACCAGGTAATCGCGGATGCCCTGGCGAACCCGTTCGATGTCTTCGCGCAGGCGGGTGTAGTCAAAGTGATAACGGTTGCCATGGGGATGAGGCAGGTTGGCACTGTGCTCGGTCAGGCGGTCGATCATGTCGAGCTGACGGATCAACGCGGCGAGTTGGGCCTGCTCGTTGGCACCATCTCCCGCGAGTACGGGTTCGACGGACAGGACTGAGACGGTCAGCAGCACGGCGATGGCGCGGTGCCATGGGGTGTTGCGGCTGCTGTGGTCTGCCATCATGCCATTCCTCGTAGAGCGAATGGCATGATGCTGGGGGATGAGCTTGGCTTGCGCCGCAAAGAATAGGAAGCGGCGGGTTACCGTATTGATTGACGGTCTGAACGGAGGCTTGGCTACGAGGCCGTACTAGTCACTTTTACTTCACTACACGACACATTGCCTTTACGGTTCTTTTTCAATCGCAATATCAAGTTGTGGATAGTTCGAGGTAATCAGGTCTACGGCTTCGATGGTTCGATGTCCCCACTGGTTGGTCATGGCATAGGTTCTGTCATTTGCTACGAACAATTCATCCTGCTTGCAGAAATACCGCTTGGTTTTTGGATGCTTGCCGCCAGTGTCCAGCTCCATCAACTTTTCTGCGAACTGCTCTTCATCCAATTCGCCATCGAAGCTGATGAACAGATTGCCTTTTCTCCAACTGATAAGATTCGCCATATCTTCAGGAGGAACATCAGTTTGCAGGACAGAACTGACCAGTTGATACATAAGATTGCGCTTGTTCAACCCCGAATAGCGCTTGCCAGCTAACGTCAATGTGAATTTCGACAGGTCTCGGGATGAGGTTCTAGCCTGCTGTTCCTTTTGTTTCTTCTGTCGGACCTGAACTTGAAATTGTTCTGTCTCTGGCAGCGGAATCACTTGCTGTATATCCAGAAGGATTTTTTCCCCGTTATAAAACGGTTCCATCTTGACGCATCGGATATCGACGCCCTTGTCATTCAGCCAAAGCACGGCACTGGTAAGTTCCTTTGAAAACTCTGCCGAGGCCAACACAATACGTACATCCTGAGCAAATGAATCCTCATCGGGTTCATCCCATTCAAGAAAGTCGAGAATGCGCTGTTGGGCATCATCATCCGAACCGATGCTCTTGAGAAATGATTTATGTGCGTCAACGACCTGTTCAAATGTCATCGTTGAGATCATCGCGCTGTATCGAATAGCTTGTAGCTCCATGTGGCCACCATCTTCTGTGCGCTTCAGTTCAACAACGACCAGGTTGGCATCCTTGTCGATGCACAATAAGTCGATTCTCCTGCGGCTTGCATCCCAATGGCCAAACTCTTCAGCAATCACCATTGTTCCTTCAGAAATGATCTCGATCTGCTCTCTGAGCATGCGCTGAATATCCTGCCGTTCGCGAATACCCTGGTCGGCAAAGGTGGTTTTCTGAAGACGTTTGATTCCTGATTCATGAAGTTCGTAAATGGCCATTACATCGTTCTCGTCTGACAATAAGGGACTACACTGCCGTCTTTGTGCTGCCACCATGCTGCGTTAATCGTGGTCTACATTTGATCTTCACCGCGCCCCTGGTAAAGGTGTCGTCCGAGGCCTTGCTCGACCACACATAAGCTTCACCGGTCCCGAGATGACTCATCTTGTCGGAGGTCAACTCACCAAGGGCGGCATTTGCCTTCTGGATATGCTTCAGCCAGGCGGGGGAGTTGAATTTGTGCATGATGATCTGCGACGACAGCTCGATTAGAGAGACAGGGACCGATGGCGGGTCTTGAGAGGCCACCATGATGCTGGTCCCTTTGTGCCGCATTTCACGGACGACCTCTACTAGGCCGGAAACCAGATCATCGTTCTCGATGTACTTGTGGGCTTCATCGAAAACCACCAGCTTGTTGAAGGCGCTTCCCTGATAGGTTGCTTCCGAGAAAATCTGCAGCATTACCACGAACAAGCCGAGGGCTTCGTCCTTCTCTATGTATTCATCTCGCAGGTCCACGATGATCAAACGGCCTGGACGAATTAGATCCTGGAGCCGCTGGCTATCATCAATGTACTCGCTGGCGAACAACAGACGCGTTTGGGCCAACTCTTTCAGGTGATCAGACAGGCCAGAGTTATCAATGCCTGCTCGCAGAGCATCTAAGGTTAGATTATCCCGCAGCCCCCTCATGATGAGGTTGATTTGCCGCATATACATGCTCTGGCTGCCAATCGCCCCCATTAGGAATTTCCAGTGTGCCGCCTTGAGTTCGGAGGCAGAAAATGCAATCGGCTTAACCTCGATATCCGGATACTCGGCCCGGCGATCATCCACCTTGTTTGCCGGGGTAAGAATCAGGACATCCTTCAGGGCTTCCGGGTTAGCCTTGTAACGTTCACGCAGGATGCTGATTTCCTCATCCACCGAGTTGGCATTGATTATCGACGTAAACTCTGGCGCATAATCTTGCGTCGGGCTGTAATGAAAAATGACCGTGGCGAGCGGGCTTGGCAGCACATTGATGTGTTGGAGCGGCATGGAGGCCATCTCAATGACTGTTCCAAGGGTGTAGCTCTTGCCGCCGCCTTGAACCCCAAAGAGACTGATTGTGTGCGTGTGGTTGAGGTCCAGCGCGATTTTCCTGCCGGAAACTTCCCCGAGCAATCCGTATTGGGGTGAGTCACCATTAACGCCCAGCATGATGTCATAGCCGATTTCGGCTTGAGGCGCAGGCTCGGGTGTAGGGTGCTCTCCCGCTTCAATCTCTGGTTGCGCGAGTAATTCTGGCTCAACATCAACGGCGATGGGCTGTTCGTCTTCCTTATCTTCTTCGGGCGCGATGCTGGCAGGTCGAGACGTTTGCTTGACGGATTCCGTCGGTGCTTTTTGCTCCTCTTGAGCAGTTGCGGGAGTTTCCTCTGCAGCAGGAGGTATTGGCTGAGTAATGGCTGCCTCCGACTCTTCGGTCCAGAGTTCATCCGCCGTCCATGAGGTTGACCGGGCTCTTTTGGGTGCGATGAAAGCAGCGGTTTCGAGCTTCGGTACGTCCGGAATGAACTGCTCGCTCAGGAGGAGCACAACCGGCTCTTCCTCCGTTTCAACGGAAACAGGCTTGCGGCAGTTCTCCAGCAAGGCATGAATGAGATCCTTGCCGATGCGGTGGAATTCAATGCCTACCTCGTTGTCCGGGGCTTCGGTTCCGGTCTTGTCGAAGTCAAAGATCAGGGCGCAGCGTCTAAACTGTAGTGAGTACCCCTGTTCGATGGATTCAAGTAGCCCTCGTGCTTCCTGAGCGGCAGTCATATCAAAGATCCCGTAACGCAGTGACCGTTCCAGATAGAATCTAAGGATCTGTACCAACTCTCGGCTCTTGAGCAACCGGTCCGGCCGGTCAGGATTTTTCAGGGCAGGGTCAAAGTGACGCTGGAGGATGCGCTCACTCTGATTGATCTGGGCGGAGATCCGCTCCTTCAGTTGGTTGAAGGCCGCAAAGTCGCCGACCTGCGAATAACACTTCACCTCGACCAGGTTGCAGGTGATCGTCCTGGTGTTCAAATCCAGGTCGAACAAACCCAAGTCGGTGCGTTGCAGGCTGATGGCATCGTTGACGTCGTCTGATTCACCGCTTGAGCGGTAGAGGTCCGTGTGTGCATCCAGCGGCACAATGACCTGATTGCTCAACGCGCCCTGATATTCGAGATAGAGCCTCGCCAGGGCCAAGCCAAGAGCCTCCGCCTGTTGCGTGCGTGCGGAAATCAGTTTCAGGGCGAGCTGACCGGAAAGCGACCGCAGGTTTGCCAAGATCTGAACTGACTGCTCGCCGTCGGCGGACAAGCCGTGCTCAAGCAGTACCGGCTTCAGCATAGCCTCCAGCTCATCGTTCGAGCGCGAGGATATGATCAGGTTATGTGTCGCCTGGGAGCTGGCTCCGGGCACATAGTCAATCAGGTAGTCCGGTCTGTTCTTCCGGCCGCCATGGTCGAAAAACTCAATCCCCATATTTCGGTCGATGGTGAACACCCAATCGCTGATCTGGTGAACCTCGTAGATCAGTTCTCGTTGGGCCACATCGAGGCCAAGGGTCACGACGGGTACGGCTTTGAAACTGGCACCAGAAGCAGCAACCGCTGAGGTGGCAAAACAGAGGTGACGGCTCAGCGACGACAGCAAATCGAAGCACGCAGCGTGGTTGTCCGCGCCGAGGGAGCGCCCGACAATCGGCCGCTTATTCCAGAATGTGCCCGAATCGTCATCGACGAATTCGGTGTCGAAGTCCTGTATCAACCCGTGCAGTGGCGTCACTCCCATCGATTTCTCGGCGATGGAAAGCTCCTCGGCGGGAAACACATCCAGAAGAACGCTGATGTGCGCCGGAAACTCCTTGGAATTTGCATGGAATTCATTCAGCGCGTGCTTGGCCAAGTTGAGCTTGGAAAACAGATGGCTGCCAGTTGAAGTCGCAAACGCGTCGGCTGCCTCGTTCACCGTCGCTCCGGGACGGACCATGGATTCAAGCGCTTCACCCAAAACCGGCGAGTCGGGATCGGAGGTAAAGAGCCGGATGTCATAGCGCAAATCGGCATGCTCACGCTTCTGCTGGAGCGAAATCAGGGCCTCCGCTATCACCGATCCGGCCCCGGGGTTGAAGATGTTCAGGGATAGCTCTCGCACATACGGATGCTGGGAGAGATAGCGCTCGATCTTGTCCGCAATGACCTTTCCGGAAATATCGGTTCCCGCCGCAGAGGGCTCGGCCAAGCCGAGGGCCGAACAGATCTCCGCCATCAGGCCCCGGGAATTCTCCTCGGTGGTCGGGGCGTAGAGCGCCCAAAACGCATTCAGGTTGTCCACCGGCGTGAAGATGCGGCCATCCTCGACGGGAATACCGACCGGATAGGCAGAGGGCACAAGGCCATCCAACAGCGCGGAACGGACATGAGGAATGTGATCCTTCCCACCTGACTTGATCTTCTCGATCCAATCCTTGCCCAGGGTGACCCAACTGCTCAGCCACAAGGCACGGAGCGGATGGGTTGGGGAGACCAAAACAGCCTCACGATGCCTTCCACGGAAGTCGGTCAAGATGACATGAATGGAATCGACGGCCAGCACGTTTCTGAGCGCTTGCAGGTGCTGCTGACGCTCGGCACCGGAAGTAGTCTCGGCCTGACGGATGAGGTTCCTGACCAGATCAAGGTAGCTTTCAGCATACGCGAGGCATTCCTTTTCCGAGTCCCGGAACGAAAGCCCCTGCATGATCAGCTCGGCAGTGTCTTTGCGCACCGCTGCAAAAAACTCTTCGCGGGCAGCCAGGAAGGAAGCCATCGCGGCGGAAGAAGGCAGTGTGAGTCCGACTTCGGAAGGCGGTTCGGCGGTATCCAGGTTGATCTGCATTCGCCAGCCCGACGGGTGCTTGGGCTCCGCCAAGATGCGCTGCTCGATGGTTTTGAGCATACGCGAGAGCGGGATCTGAACAGCGCCCTCACGGCCGAATTTTGCGTGCAGGGTTTCCTGGCGGGAGGTCTTCTTGGAACGACCGCCCTCGGCCCAGGCGACACCACTGATGGCGATATCATCGGGATCGCGTTCATCGCCTAGCGCAGTCAGTTGCAGTCGGAAACGTGCATGCTCCAGGCTCTGCTCAATGGGGATGGCGCGTTGCGGTGGTTCTTCCTCTATGTTGCCGCCCGGCAGGACGTAGAAAGGTTCGCTCTCATAAGAGCGTTTAGCGCCCCCGGAGGCTGAATCCGCTTCCAGCGGAATCGGGTCGCCATCGGCCGTCCAAGGCATTACACGGATGAAATGCCATCCTTCCTCGAATTCGATTTTATTGAGTTTGGTCAGGTTGGTTGTGCATTGCAGGCGGTTCGGCGTCCAGGCTTTGACCTTTTTGGATTTTCCTACCGGGCCGTCATTCTGCGAAATGATCTGGACCGTAAAATGGTCAAGCCCGCTGACCTTGCCGGGGTGAGGGTTAACCTCGAACACCACGTTCATTTTGCGACGATCGTTCGGAACCAGAACTTGTTGCCCGATGAGGCCGGAGAGTTGGTCGTCGGTCTCATCCTCCGCAATGACCGGCAAGTCGGTCTCCAGCACCGTCAGAAGAACCTTGTCCAGCGAAAGCTCTTCCTGGAAGGTCCATTTGTCGAAAGAGATGCTCCACCAGCTCTTGTCGGTCGCGATGGGCGGCGTCCAGGATTCGGGCTCCTGGACATCGTATTTTTCAAAGTAGGCGAATAGGCGCGACTCCAATGCCTTGTCGCTGAGCCCCAGATCGGCAATACGGCCACGCACCGACTTGTGTGAGGTCATCAGACTGCGGACGCTGCCGAGGTTGCGGCGAATCTTGCCATTGACCATGCCGGGGTCGGCAAAGAGCTTGAAGTCCGGGATCAACGTCAATTCATACAGGCTGGCCCCGAGGGTTTCTCCATCAATCCCGTTTTCGAGCGCGGTGAGAAGATACCGCACGCGGGAAACATCGTCGGCAAACAGCCATTCCTCTTCGGTGAGGATGCCCAAGAGATCACGGACATGGCCGAGCAGCGTTGCCGGGACACGGTCAAGCAGCGAGTCGATCAGATCCTCGTAGATACCAGTGAACGCCAGCTCCTCGAAGGTCGCCACACCAAAGGAATCCTCGGCGCTGGTACGGAGCGAGGTCGGTATGAAGACCAACAAAGGCTGGCGCAGCTCGCCGTTCGCGTCAGGGTTGCGAAGTTCCACCAACTTGGTAGAAGTCACCCGGAAAGGCATGCCTTCTTGGTCATGGCTCCCGAGGATAAAGATGTTTCCGTCGGGCCGGGTTCGCCGCAGTTCCTTGCAAACCGACTCCATGACATCGTCATCGAGATCGGTGACCCGCATGCAGTGGCCTGGGCCACGATCTCCCAGGATCGCTTCGATACGAGGGCACAGCAGGCCAGCGACCGACGCGTTCAATTTATCCTGGGATAGCTTCGTGAACGCGTTACTCATGCGTGCCTCCCGTTCTTATCAGTTCCGTCATTTCTCTCAATGGCATAGCGGGGCGATACCTTCTGCGTCACGTAGGCATCCGACAGGTCCTCGTAGAAACCGATTTCACGCAGGCGGCGCTTGAAGGCTTCGAGGTTGAGGCGCAGAGCGCGTCTGTCCAGGATGCTGCTGTTGGCTTGGTTTCCTTCCGGCAGCCGGTCGATGTGAAGGCCGTAGCGGTTTCTCAAAAAGGCCAGCAATTCCTCGATGCGAACCTCGCGGGTCACAAATCGCCCGCCGTCCTGGGTAAGAACAGCAATCTGAAGGAGTACCTCAAGCAGCTTGCTTCCCAGCACAAATCGCCGAGGACTTCCCTTGGCCCGTGATTGAGCCAGCAGTCCATTCTCTTTGTTTTTCAGCAGCAGAGAATCTAGACACTGAGTGATGTACTGGCGGTGATACTTGCCGCGATACGCCATCAGGATTTCGATGAAGGATTCGAACTCACCCAGGCCCATGCCGGTGACTTCCCGGATCTCCGGATCGACGTCCTCGTTCCCGGAGGTCGATTCCTCGATCAGGCTGGCCAGACGGAATTTGAAGTAGGCTTGGCGCTCTGAGTCGTGCTCCGGTTTCAGTAGGGATACCAGGTCGCCGACGGTGAACACGCCGCCCCCAGGGGTAGCCAGCTTGCCCGTCTTCTTGCTGAGGTATTCCGCCATCTCATCGAGCTTCTTGACGACGAAATTGGCCTGCACGAAGGCCGGTATCTGACGATAGAGCCGGTCAGTGGACTTGCGAGCCAACTCGGCCATATGCGGATTGTTGACGTCGCCCATATCCACGACCAGCGCCACGCGGTAAGGACAACCTTCCAGCGAATTGTCGAGGCCCGGGTTGATCGGGCATTCCTTGGCGGTGCAGAGATCGTTGCCGGAGCGCTGTTTCACCAGCTTGGGCAGCATCTGCAGCAGCTTGAGGTGGTAGAGCGCCAGATGGAATGCCATCAGGGTTTTGAGGTAATCCACCAGCACCGAACGCGGAATATAGGGCTCATAGGCCAGTAGCCGCAGAATGTCGTCGGCCATAATATCGGCCTGACCAATACACAGCGGCTGGAAGCGCGAGGGCTCCTTGGAGTCCTTCATGTCCTGGGTAACCTGATGATCCAGACGCAGGATGGCCTGCGTTTCCACGTCCACGGAAGCGTTGGGATCGTAGCGGTCCGTCACCAGGTCGATTCCCGGGAAGAAGAAACGCTTCAACGCATCTCGCGCCGCTTGGCCCTTGCCTTTGCGGGCATAGAAAAGCATCCAGTAGATCTGCTCGGCAGCGCCGTAATCACGGGTATGCTTGGCGTTGCGGAACTTGTAGGTGTTGCCGTGCAAAGGTCTGGGTGCCGCAAGCGCCTGGTTGCTCTTGCCGCGATTGACCAAATCCATAAGGTCGGTTTCAATCCATGCGCGAGTAATATCGGGGTGTTTGTCGAAGCCGGCAAACCACTCCGGATGCTCTAGAAAGTCCTCCAGAAACTCATCTACAGAAAGGTCTCCGCCTCTGGGGGGCCTGCGACTGGCGTACCCCTCATACTTGAGGCGAGGAAAGAGCATCGTTAACACACGGTCCATCTCGATATGTTTGAAATCGAGATAAGAGACCTTTGGGATTCTGAACTCCTTGTCGCGCCCCTTAATTGACATGGTATTCAGCCCCTTTCTCTGATACTTCCATCATCAGTCGGCCGCCATCCTCCCGCCGAATCTCGTAAAACTTGTGTCCTGCTTTTGTTAACAACACTTCCTTGTATGGAACTGAAGCTAGCAGGTTCTTGAATACCGCCAGACTCAGGTAGAAACCTTCCTGCTCCTCGATGCTGGGACGATAGCCGTTGTTTAGCCGCATCAGCATCTCATAGATGTCGAGATTGATGCGCAGGCTGGCCTTGTGCCCGTCGCCGGAGTCATAAAGCAGCACCAGCGCTTGAGACAGGCACTCGAGGAAAGGATGGGCCGCTGTTTCCTGCTCGGTACGGAGCGTGAAATGGTCGCCGTCAAAGAGGCGGTAACTGCGGATCGTGCCCTTATCCACCTGGCGGACACGCAGCGCCAACTGGTTGCCCAACCGCGCCGGATCGCTCAGGCCTTCGCCCCGGTTGATGGCCCGAAGAATGGCGGTTACCTCATCGGCGCTCTTGGCTCCCGGCTGCTCAATGGCATCCAGGAAGGGGTCGATGCTTCCGTAAGGCAGCATCTCTTTCCAGCCGGTGTCGCGTCGCTCAAAGAAATGGCGACGGCGCATGTGCGAGAGGTAATTCCGGTGCTTGGCGATCAATCGAGAACGGTTCTTCGACGAGTAATCGCGAGGTAGGTTGCGGTACAGCGTCTCTAACAGTTCATTGTCATACCCGGCCCGCTCCGCGAACGAGAAGCGGCTCATGGCCTTGGTCTTGGGATTGAGGAAGCCAAGCTCGCGGTCCAGATCGGGGTTGCTGACTTCGGCAACGTCGATCTCGCGCAGCAAGGCAATCAGCCGGTCATTGGAGCCGTTCGCCCCGCCAAGCCACGAGTTGAAATAGAAACCGTCAAGGATGCGATTCTGAGTCTCCTCACCACCGTTCTGATAGAGCTGGTGAATGCCGTCGCAGTCCTGGGTGCCCACCAGCATGAAGGCCAGCGCCGAACGCAGGTCGCGCATGGTGATGTGCAGTCGGCCGCGCAGATGGGTAATGGTGTAGAGCATCTTCAGGCGCTCGATCACCTTGGGTCCGGCAACCGGGTCCTGGAAGGTTCGGGCGTTATGGTAGGCAAAGCACTTGCCCTTGAGGTCGCACTTCTCGCAGGCCTGCCAGTATTCCTGCTGCGTCATGCGGGCAATTAGCCGCTCCAGGATCGAAGGCTGACCTTCCTCGGGTTCGGCGACCACCGAACGGAGGTTGAGGTTGATGACCGCGATACCGCCCTCCGGAACAGCCCCGGCCAAACCCTGCTGGATCTGCTTGGCGAGCAGCGGGAACTCCTCTTCATGCTCCAGGAAGAAATCGACCAGCCGCCCCTCGTTGATGGCGATCAGGCGGGTCTGATTCTCGGGCCAGCCGGAGGCGTCCTTGCCCGCGAAGGGGGCAAAGAACTTCTGCAGCACGGCATCGTTGCGCTCGTCGCCTTCATCCTGGCTGCCGTCGTAGTTGCTCTGGTAGGTATGGCCCTTGAGCTGGAACACAGCCCCATTCGCGCCGCGCTGCATCTGTGCGCCCTTGCTCTCGGCAAAGGCCTCGAACTGCTGGATGAAAGCCGTCTTACCGTCACCGGCGTTACCGCTAATGATGACCAGGCGGAATTCGCCCTTGAGCAGCGCGGGCTTGAGCTTCTCATCCAGATAGGTCGGCACGTAGGTTGCCTTGCCAACTTCGTCGAGACCTCGGGTGCCCGCGTTGGACACCTGGCTCTGGCTGTAGAGGGTCAGCAGATGCGTGACAAAGGGGTTGGTGTTGGGCTTGGTCGGCTCAAAGCCCAGCTTGGACACCACCTTGGGTCCGGCACCAATCTCGCCGGTGGTCAGCACCGAGCGCAGGTGCTTGACCTCGGCCATGGCGGTCAAGAACTCATCGACTGAGGCGAAGCGATCCTTGCGCTCCGGCGCGATCATCTTCACCAGCACATTGACCAGCGACGAGCTGAGGTCGGCGCAACCTTTGAACTGCTTGGGGTCCTTGGGCTGAGTCTTGATCGGTGGCGTGGGGTCGTCGAACGGATACTTGCCGGTCAGGCACTCATAAAAGGAGACGCCCAAGGCGTAGAGGTCGCGATCCATCCGATCCGAGGCATCCGGCTCGGAGTTGTAATCGTAATCCGGCGGCAGGTAACGGCGTGTGCCGCCACCGCCTTGAACCTCGTCGTTCTCGGAGACCGCAACGTTGAAATCAATGATGCGGACGCCCTTATCTGTCCACAGCAGGTTGGAGGGCTTGACGTCCTGATGGTAGACACCGTGCTTGTGTAAATGAGCCAGCCCATCGGCGGCTTCGCGCACGATGCGCACGGCATCATCCAGCGACAGCGCCTCGGCATCGATCAGATCGGAGACATCCAGACCTTCCACATATTCAAAGACGATGTACGGCGTCTGATTGGCGTCGACCATGCGGTCGGCCCAGATCACCTTCACCACATGCGGATGGTCGGGCAGATTGGTCAGGGTCTTGTATTCGCGGCGCAGGCGCTCGTACACGCTGCGGCGGTCCTTGGTCACCAGCTTGATGACCCGCACCACATCGCCCAGGGAATCGAACACCTTGTAGGCCACGCCGAAGCCGCCGCTGCCCAGCTTCTTCTGAATGCGGAAGCGATCCGCCAGGATGAAATCCTGCGGCAGGTTCATCAAGTTATCGGGGAGCTGCGGAACGACCACGGCCGGGGCGCTCACATCCGGGGCGGATTCATTCTTGGCTTCGGGCAGGATCAGGTCATCCAGGCCCTTGCGGGCGATGGCCGCGCTGGTGTGCCGTTCCTCGGGGTCGAACTCGCAGAACTTCTGCAGCCACTCGTCGATCCCCTTGGGCAGGTCCGGCTTGTGTTCCGAGGGCTTCATCGGGAACCGGCCGTCCGCCTCCATCATCTGGTCGACGCTTTCAAAGGGCAGCTCGCCGGTCAGCAGTTCATAGATAATCAGCCCAACGGCGTAGAGGTCGGAGGCAATGCTGGCCTGGGTCGGGTCCTTGAAACACTCCGGAGCCTGGTAAGCCGCTTCCAGATCATCCACCACCTGATCGGCGATGGTGGAGGTGCGGTTCTTGCCCACCCGGGCGAAATCGAAACCCGTCACCCGGGCCTGGCCGCCCTTGGTCACGAGAATGGCGTCCGGGGTGAGATTGCGGTGGATCACCTCGTGCCGGTGCGCATGGTCCAGGGCCGACAGCACATCGCGCATCACCTGGAGCTTTTGGTCAAAGGTCAGCGCCAGGGAGGCTTTGTTGATGTGCAGGCGTAGGGCTTGGCCAGGCAGGTCCTCGGTGACCAGCACCACCTTATCTTCATCGTCGGAGACGAACAGATCCTTCACCGCCAGCACGTTGGCGTGGGTCGGCATGTGTGCCACGGCGCGATAGGCGTTGCTGATCTTCTTGAACTCTTCCTTGCGGGCGGTCTCGTCCTGGTAAGGGTCGGCCTGATAGACCCGCAGGCGGGCCATGCCGCCGCTCTTGCCCAACAGGTTGTGCTTGGCGCGGTATTCGGTGTAGCGGTCGGTGCCGCCCAATTTCTCTTCCACCTGCCAGTCGCGGAACACCAGCGCCGCGCTCTTGGGCTTGGCGTTACCGGTGATCGCCTTGGCAATTTGGGAGTGGAAGCGGGTGATATTATCCAGCCGGTTGTCGGGAATGCGGCTCGCGTCGCGGAAGTATTTCAGACAGTGCTTGAAGTCGGTCACGTCCGGGCTGTCGATACCCGCCTGGTCGAACACGGCGGCGTCATCGGCGGTGAGCAGCACGGCGGCATGCACATGGGCCTTGCGCAGTTCGATCAGGCCGGTATTGCTTTCGCGGATGATGGTGGCCATGGTCTTGGCGTGGCTGCGCAGCTTGGCCAGCGGCGAGAAAAACGGCTGCCGCCCCTCGGGATACCACTTGGAGCCATACACATCGATGTTGCCCCGCGTCCCTTTGACATCCACCAGGTACACCGCGTGAGGCGCGAGGATGGCGATGTCGATTTCGAACACCTCCTCACCCTGGCGCATCTCGAAGTTGTGGAAGATCAGCCAGCCATCGGGCAGATGATCCCGAAGAAAGCCGATGGCCTGGCGTTCAGATTCGTTTGCGGGTTGCCCGATGGGTATGACCTTCGCCATTAGCGAGCTCCCTCCTCAATGGTGTGCTCGACGAGGGTGCGAGCATCATTCTCAGCAACCACCGCATCGTCCCGCAATCCAATTGCTTCCAAGATCTTCCGGCCAATGGCATTCCTAATCGATTCGCTTGGCCAAGGGATGACAAGCCGTCTCATTCGGCCTTCTTCTAGATGTGGAATGCTTGAGCCAGAAGCTTCTCTTTTTAGTAGGCGTATCCCCTGATCCGTAGATAGCAAGGCGAAAATAAAACCCGTGTCCGCGTCTGTGGGCGCGAGAATCCGAACCATATTGTTCGTGCAGCTGGCGCCATCGAGATTGCGGCCAACCATAACAGGGTGCCCAATCAGCCCGGATACTTGCCCAGAATCCTGAATTAGGATCATGCCTTGCTGAAGGAGCAATCTATATTGCTCTGCAACTGTCTTTTTCAGATAGAGATCTGTAGTAGGCGAGAGCTCGTAAATTTCTTTACCGGTGTAGTACGGCGTGCCGAAAGATGGGTCATCTACATACTGTCGTTTGAAGATCCCTGGTATCCAAACGTCTGCGACGCTGCCGAGCTCGCATCCGCCATGGCTTGCGCAGGCAGCATCAAAAGCCGAGCGGGCTGCAAGATTCTCACTGCTGTAGTAGAAGGAATCCATCCGCTTCAATACCAAAGAGGATGACTGCAGCGAAATAGACGGACGCTCAGGTCTTTTCGGGTGAATGGATTCAAAACCAAGCTGATCGGAGAGGCTTGAAATTGCCTCCTGTATCAGTTTGGTGGCTTTAACTCGGTCATCCGCCGCTTGCTGAATCAGGGCATGCGCCTGATCCTCGACTACGCCGAGTCGCGGCACGGGAAGGTCGGCGATGTGATGGGGTTCAATACTTTGAATTATCGATCCGTAAGTGCCTGATAAAACGATAGGCAGCCCAAATTTGCTGGAAAGGTACGCAAAAACGTATCCAGGCTTTGTCTTTGTGCCGTTGGGCACGACTCGCATTACATGCTCTGAGCAGGCAATGCCGTCCATATCTGGCCGTGCATAAGCCATTCTCCCAATGGTTCCACTGCGAGTAATCAGCGTCCAGCCAGCCCTTATGGTAAAATTTTTATTGGCTTGAACCTGCTTTCTGGAAATGAGCGGCAACCCGGATAGATCTGAGGCAAGCACATCCGTGCTTCCCATAAAACGAACCCCGTGTTCGTCTGATTCGACCCATTGGCGACTCTCTCGACCAGCATGAAAGATGCCGTCTGTGATCGACGCAAGAGGCTCCTTGTCGACAGGAAGTCTTCGCAGTAGCTCTTTTGCCTCCATGGCGCCGGACAAGTATGGGCCACAGTCCAAGCGCCGACCATTGTGCTCCAGCCAAGAGCTTGGCACGGCTTTTACCTGGAATTTTCTACTCATAACGTCACCTCGCCGGTTGCGCGGAATTCCTTGTATTTCTCTGCCACCAGCGGCAGCTCGTCATGAATACGGCGGTTGCGGCGCGTGGTCCGGCGGATTTCCACTTCGCCGCCTTCACGAACCCGCTCGATCACTTCCTCATCGAAAACCAGCTCTTCACCATCTGGGGCTCGCTGAAACAGGAGATTCCCCCGGGCATCGACACCAGCCCGATCCACCACGGCCATGAAGACCTTGTATTCGGGATGCTCGGTGTTGATCAGCTCCTCCGGGCTGCGGCGGCGAAGTACCAAAAGGCTTGGCAAGGCAGGAGTCAGGCCGTACTCCTTGACGGTGACCTTGAACGGCTCCACCGGCAGATCAACCGAGGCCATGACCTCACAGTGGCGCAGAATCCACCAGCGCACGTATTCATCGCCGGGATTGCCCAACAAACCGTCGGGCAGCAGGATTCCGACGCGGCCGGTGCCGGGCTTCACCCACTGCAGGGCGCGTTCGATAAACAGCACCTCGGGCGGCACGCCGCCGGTGCTCAGGTTGCCGGTGTTGCGGAATCCACCTTCTTCGTCGCGCTCCCAGTTGTTGCCCATGTCATAGCGCTCCAGGATGGAGGTGTCGCTCACCGTGTCTTGGGTGGAAAACCAGGGGTTGAGCAGAACCATGTCCATGCTGCCCAGCGGCATAGCCGGGCGGGCAGCTTCAATGCCATCCAGATCGCCGTCCGGGAACGTGCGGGCATCGATACGGAATACGCGGCCGGGATTGCCGGTGGTGAACAGCAGGTTCATGCGGCTGGCCACGGCCAGGAACGGATCGATGTCGCAGCCGAGGGCATTGCTGGCCGCCCAGGCGGCGGTTTCGTTTTGCGCCTGGCGGATCTGTTCGTTGGTTGCCTCATCAGGCGTGGTGCCCATGGCGGCCAGTTTCTTCTTGAAGATGTGAGCGGCGGTCATGGCCAGGAAAGTGCCGGTGCCGCTGGAGCAGTCCATGATACGTTCGCCGGGTTGCGGGTCGAGCATCTCCACCGCCATTTCGGCCACGTTGAGCGGCGTGGGGTAGCGGCCCTCGCGACCGTCCATCACGCTACGGGCGACCGCACGGAAGGCCCCGGTGCGGTAACGGGGCTGGGTTTCACTCAAAGAGTAACGGGCCAGCTCCATAACCACGCGGGCGGTCTCGTGGGGCTCCAGCGTCAGATCCCAGCCACGAGTCAGCAGGTCCGGCTGCCAGGCCTTGGCGGCGGCAATGGATTCGTTGATGCGCTGGGCAATGGCCTGTTGGCCAGCCTCGGTGAAAGGCTCGTCGCCCCGGATCCAGAATCTGCGGTCTCCGGTGGGCAATGCCTCGTCGTGGATCTTGGCCAGCATCAGCACGGCCAACTGCTTGAAGGAATCCTTGTGGTCGAGTCCCAGGTTGCGGTTCAGATACTGGCGGCAGCGCAGCAGAGCGTCTTCCAGGTCTTCCGCCTCGGCGCTGACCTGAATGACACCGCCGGTGCGGTCGAGATCGGTGGTTCGTTCGCCCGGCACCGGCCAGACACCCAGCGGTTTGGCTCGGACCTCGAAACGGGTGCGCTCGACCTGGAACAGGAACTCCTCCTGGCCGTTGGTCCACATGCCCAGTGTCGCGCCGGGGATCAGCTCCAGCAGCTCCTTGAGCTCGCGCAGGTCGGCGTCGGCCTCGGCAATGGAGCGGAGCTTGTCGCGCTTCTTCTGATTCTTGCAGACGATGATCCGCTGCAGGTTGTCGTTGTTGTGCTCGGCATCGGGACGGAAAATCGCGATGTCGATGCGCTTGCGCCCCTGGCCGGGAATCTGCGGGTTGTAGTTCACCTCCAGGTCATCCCGGTCGAACCCGTAGCTCTCGATGAGCTGGCGCAAAACTTTCTGCACCAGCAGCTTCTTGGCCGAGGCGCTCTCTTTGTTGCCGGTCAGGATGTCGATGAAAAAGTTATCCGGGCCGCTCTCTTCGGCAGCATCCTGCGGGGCCTCAATGATGTCGTCTTGATCGCTCATCCGTTCTGCTCCTTGAGAAATTCGCGGTACTTCTCAGCGATGACCGGCAAATCGTTGTCCTCGATCTTTTCACTGCGGGTCAGGGTCCGTTCCACGAAGCGCCCGCCGATGCGGATGCGCTCGATATGCTGCTTGGGCTCGACGATTTCTTCACCGTCCGGCGTGCGCTTGTAGAGCTTGTTGCCACGGCGGTCGAAGCCAACCTTGTCGGCCACAGCCATGAAGACCGGATATTCATCGATGCCACCCAGGGCTTCGGCGCGTTTTTCCTCTTCACTCTTGCGGCGCAGGAACAGCAGGCTGGTGAGGATGTTGACGTTGGCCTCGGCGATGAAGGCCTCCACCGGCAGGTCGACGGAGGCGAGTACCTGGGTTTCACGCATGATCCACCAGCGGATGTATTCCGCCGCCGGGTTGCCGAGAACACCGTCGGGCAGGACGATGCCCATGCGACCGGTGCCCGGCTTAAGCCACTTGATGCAGCGCTCGATAAAGAGAATCTCCGGCGCGACGCTGCCCTTGGGGGTGCCGGTGTTGCGGAAGCCGCCTTCACCGTCCGGCTCCCAGGCGTGGGCCAGCTCGTATTGCTCCAGGATGTGTTTGTCGGTGATCGGGATGTCGGAGCCGAACGGAGGATTGGTGGCGATGATATCCACCGACCCCAGCGGGATCTCCTTCTTGGCGGAGGGCAGATCGGCCAGATGCCCCAGCGGGAACTCCAGGGAGTTGATGTTGTAAATGTGCCCACGGCCGTCACCCGCCAGCACCATGTTCATCTGGGCGGCGCGGATCAGGAATGGGTCAAAGTCGGCCCCGAACACGTTGGCGGCGGCGTATTCTTTCAGCCGCTCGTGGACGTTCAGAAACTCGGTGGTGTTCTCGTTTCCGACCTGGGTATTCTGCTCCTCGCGGAATTTCTTCAGCATGTGTCCCAGGGTGGCGACCAGGAAGCCGCCGGTCCCGCAAGCCGGGTCCAGCAGCGTCTCGCTCTCCTTGGGGTCAAGCATTTCCACGACCAGCTTTACCACACCCCGGGGAGTGAAATACTGACCACGGTCGCCGCGCAGATTGACGCCCACCAGCTCTTGGTAGGCCACGCCCTTGGCATCGACATCCGTGCGGGTGAAATCGTATTTGGCTAATTCAGAAACGATAAAGGCCAGCGCTCGGTCGGAGAGGGTAATCTCCTCGTTGCCCCGGAAAATGTTCTTGTACTGCTTCTTGACCTCGGTGAAGAGCTCTTCGATACGGGCACGGATGGCCTTTCGGCCCTGTGCCTCGAACTGCTCCTTCGGGCCAGCCCAGAAGCGGCGTTTCCATGCTTGGCGCTGCTTCCCACGCAGATTCTCATCGTGCATCTTGCAGAAGATCAGATAGAGGAACTGCCAGAAGGCGGCATCCTTGGGCATGCCCTCGTTGCCATGGATGTAGTTGTGGCAGCGGCGGAAGGTGATCTTGAGCATCTCGTTGTCGGCGACGCGGGTATGGGCATCGGAGATGACCTCTTTGGTGCCGACGGACTCTTCAGCCATCGGCCAGTCGCCAATAGGGTTGCACTTTGTCTCGAAGCGCTTTTGTTCCTTCTCGACAAAGAAGAATTCCAGACCGTTGGTCCATAGGCCGTACTGAACTGCATCGACTTCACGCAAGATGGTTTCTATTTCGTCCAGGTCTTTGGCTGCTTGCTCAAAGTCACGGATGCGCACGGCATTCTTGCCGACGTTCGGTTCCTGGCGACAAATTACGGCGCGGCCCAGATTCTCTATCGTATGTTCCTTGCCGTGGTGGAAGATTGCCACATCCACTTTCTTGCGGCCCCCCAGCTTGAAATCGAGTTCCATGTCATCTGGAGAGAAGCCGTACTCATGGATTAAGGCACGCACTACACGTTGCCGGACCAGTTCTTTTTTTGTTTCTTTGACCTGTTTTCCTGTTACGTAGTCGAGTGTGTATCCTGCTGGAATGGTGTTCTCAGCCTGTACTTTCTTCTGCTTGCTCATATGAAAACTCCAAATATTGAGGCTGAGATCATTGTTGTTCGTCTTCACCCAGATCTTGGGTTGTGTGTTTTTGCTGTTCTATCCAGGTGTCAATGTCTTTTCTGGAGAACCGCCATTGGCCACGGACCTTGAAGGCTGGGAGCTCCCCGGTCTGGGCCATTGAATAGATTGTTTTCTCGCCAACTTTCAGCAAGGTGGCGACATCTTTTATCCTCAGGACTTCTTCATTGCTCATGTCGCCTCTCCTGTCGGGCATGACGCGCGTACGGCATAGGATCTCATGTGCATGCGACAAAAAGCAAAAAGATACCAAATGATGCCATAGTACGCCAAACAAGTTAAGTGTTGCATAACACTAAACAGTGAGGTATTTTGCTTCCCATGAAGAACTTTGGTGAAACCGTTCGCAACCTCAGGGTTGCTCAGGATCTGGGCCTGCGTGAGGCCGCGACCAAGGTGGGCATATCCCCTGCCTACCTGAGTCGGGTTGAGCGTGGCAAAGAGAGCCCCCCACGGCCAGAGGTGATCAAAGAGCTGGCCCGGGTGCTTGCGGCCGACCCTGATGTGCTCTTTCGTCTGTCTGCGTCTACCGACCCGGAGGTGGCAGATTTTCTCCACAACCAACCTGAGGTTATGAGCCTGCTCCGCTATATCAAGGATGCTAATTTCACTGAGGATGAAGTGAAGCAACTGGGCCAGTTCGCAGAGAGCATGAAGGCGGTTGAGCCTGGACGTTAGAGATACTTCTTGAAGCTCCCCGCCGCAATATCCACCATCACGCCCAGAAGCACCGCACTGGGCAGCAGAATCAATAACGGACTCACGCTGACTGGCAGCGCCAGATAGATCACCCAGGGCAACACCAGTAGCGGCATCAGAGCGGCTTTCGCCCGGTGGTAGACAAAACCGGATTCACGTCCCGCACCGAACCTGCGGATGTCGCGGCGCACCAGGCCATCCACTAGCCCCACAAAGGCGGCCATGCAGAATAGTGGCAGCATCAGGCACAACACCAGCAGGCGCACAAGGAACACTAACAACACATAGGCTGCAGCGATCAGGTAGCTCTCCAAATGGATGTAGACCACACCCAGGTAGTAGCGGAAGTCGCGGGTTGGGCTATCGGCCCCAGAGCGAGTCTGAGATGCCGCGCCCTGTATCCAGTCCATCAGCCCGGTTTTGAGGAATATCCATTCATGGGCACCATCGATCAGCCGATGGGCGCTGCGGCCTGGCTCCTGTACTACCACGCTGCGGGTGAAGTGGGTGGAGAGTTGATCGAGTTCGTAATGCACCATGGACTGGGCATGACGCCATTCTTCTTCCGGCCAGAACAGGTGCATGCCGACCCATTCCACCAGGATGCAGAGCAGCAGTGAGCCACAGAGTACGCCGAAGAGGCGAAACGGCAGGGTGACCACCGTGCCGACGAGGTTACGCTGCCGCGTCTGTTGCCGCTGGGCGGTGGCTGCCGGGTCGCTCATGATGCTTCGGCACCATCGGTCTCGGAGGTGGTCATCTGCCTGAAGTCATCCAATAGGTCATCGGGCAGGCCTTCGCTTTGTAGCGCGGGTCTGCCCTGGCTTTCCCACCATTCGCCCGCGTCCAGATAGTGCTGACGCATATAGTCGGCCAGTGCTTGCAAGTCCTTCGGCATGGCCTCGTCGGGATCAGGGGCTGGCAGCGGCATGCGCAGCTTCCACAGGTTTCCCCCTTCCAGCAGCGCGAAGGCCTGGCCCTTGGGAAGGTTGACCACGTGAGCCGGTTCGATCAGCGGTACGCTGGTGGAGGTGATGCGGTCCTGGGTGTTGGAGGTGAAGGCGGTATGCCCCTGTGGGTCGGAGGTGTCCGTGGCCCCACTGACGATGGATGTGGTGTAGACCTCGACCTTGGGCAACTGCTTGGTGAGCAACTCGGCAGTGGCAGTCTCGCGCACCCGCAGCATGAACAGGTTGTTGAAGTTGCCCACCACCTGTCCCGCCTTGGCCCGGTTGCCGATGCGGGCCTCGATGTCGCTCAGGGTCTGGGTATAGGCGGTCACCTGAATCCCGGCCCCACCACCCTTGTTGACCATGGGGATGAACTCGTCACCCATCAACTCGTTGAACTCATCGGCATGGACGTTGATGGCGACTTTGCCTGGAGCAGAAGAGGAAGCATCGGGCAAACCGTCGTCGATGCCGAATTTGTAGAGGTGCCCGGCCACGGAGACCAGATCGGAGAACATGGAATTGCCCACGGCCGCCGCCACCTCGGCATCCGACAAAGCATCCAGGCCGACATAGACCACGGCGCGTTTGCGGATGATCTGCATCCAGTCGAAGATCGGTCGTGGGTCGTGTAGGTCTGCGTAATTCGGGGCCAGCAGTTGCGCGATCTTGCCGGTGGTGAGTTTTTCCAGCAGCGGCAGCAGTGAGGCGACGATCTTGTCGAAGTAGGTGCGGTCGTAGCGTACCGCCGAGCGCAGCCCGTCGAGCACCGGATCGTAGACCCGCACCTGGGACAGGTACTGCTCGATGGCCACCACACGCTTTTCCCGCCCGATCATGTGGCGGGGGATGTTCTTGTCGTTCAACCGCCCTTCGAGCTGCACGATCACTTCCCAGGCCTTCGGCTCGGTTTTGGCGAAGAAGTGCTGGGCGTACTCGATGAACAGCGCGTCGATGTTGATGACGTGGCGCTGTATCTGCAGATAGTCGGGGCGTCGTCCCAGCTCCACCAGGGCTCGGGCGATGATGTTGACGAAGCGCCAGGCGAATTCACGGAAGGCGGCACTGTTACCCTCGCCGGAAAGCTGACCTGCGATGCGCGTGGCGACCTCCGAGATACGTCCGAAGCGGCCCACGGCGTTGTAGCGAGCAGAGATGTCTGGCCAGCCGAGATGGAATACGTAGAACTCGCCTTCTCGCCCGGCACGCCGGGCTTCCACGTACATGCGTTTGAGCAGGTCGGCATCGCCCTTGGGGTCGAACACGATCACCACCTCGTATTCGCCATTGACCTTGCGGCGGATGTCCTGGGTGATGCACAGCTCGGCCAAGCGGGTCTTGCCGACCCGTGTGGTGCCGAGTACCAGGGTATGGCCAACCCGTTCCCCCAGCGGCAGGGATACGTCCGTCTCCAGCGGCTCGATGCCGTGCAGGCGAGGCAGTCCACCGACCGGAGGCAGCGGGCGGAGCGGATTCAGTGGATGATCCCAAACGGTTACCCTGCCAAGGCATCGAAATGGAAACGGAGCAAATTCCAGTCGCTCCTCCAGGCGGCGGACAAGCCGATAGGCCGGTGTCGGCTCGACGTAACGGCGAAACTCCGGGCGGTAGGTTTGCATCAACCGGTGGGTATGGCGCTGGTCCCAGCGGAACCCTCGGCCAACGAACAAGCGCTGCTGACTCACTGGTACATTCCGACTGGCCATCACGTAACGGGGGATGCGGCGGATGTTGCGGCGGTAACGCAGGATCGCCCTGGCGTCGCGAAAGCGAATGACGGCAAAGGTCAGGAAGCCCAGGCTGGCCCCCAGCCCCAGCAAGGGACTCAGGGCCAGTGACCAGGGAGCGAACAGACAGAGCGCGGCGGCAGCGGCACTGACGCCGACGCTGTACAACTCGACGGCAGGTCGTAGCATGACCTCCACGGCATGGGGCTGGGCCATGTCACTGCTCGATGCCCGTGGCCGTGATCAGCACTGGGTAGTGTCGAAGCTCAAGGCGTTGGGCCAGGTCGTCACCGGAGACTGGTGACAAGGTCAAGCCGGGGGCCAGTTCTCGTAGCCGGGCCAGCCCCTCGGCGGAATCGAAGTTGACCACCAGACCTACGGCATTCAGTTCCAACAAGCTGGCTGCATGCTGGCGCAGCCATGTACGGGAGAGTTCGTCGTCACCCACCAGAAAAAGCGGCTGTAACCCTGGAGCCTGAATCGGGCGACGTTCCACACTGCCAGGCGATAGCAGTGCCGACTTCACTGGCAGCATGTCTGCCTCGCTGAAAGGCTGTGAGGGTGCCTCTGGCACCTCAATATGAGCAGGTGGGGCAATGGGCGTGCCCATGGGCGGCAAGTCCAGTGCCTGATAGTACGGCAAGGCCGAGACACCGCCTCGGTCCTCGATGATGATGAGCCGGGTGTCATCGGCAGAGACAGTCAGGCTTGCCATACCCAACAGCCAGCACAATGCTTGTACTTGACGTTTCAAGGTAGTGACCTCCCAGGTGTGGCCAGAATTGCCGGGCCACCGTGGATACGCGACAGGTGTTGATGAACGCTGCGACGGTAGCGGGCGGCAGGCGCACCACCAGCTGGACGGTGATAGCGACCAATCGCTGGTAGCCAGTCTTCACCTTGCCGGTACTGTTCGCGCAGGATGGTGGCGGCGATGCTCAGATTGCGATACGGGTCGAGCAGGTCACAGGGGTGCGCCACGCGATGGGCGTGGTAGCCGACATTGATTTGCCCGAGTCCCACGTCGATACGCCGGTTCGGCTGCGCATCGAGAGCATCTTGCAGTTCGCCACAGGCAGCGGCCTGTGTCGTGAATCGCCGTGGCTGGCCAGCGGCATTCAGTGTCCACGGCCAGGGAACGCGCTGGCCTCTCAGGTGGATGCCGCTTTCCTGAAGCGCGATGGCATACAACACGGCGGATGGCACATCGGCATGATGAGCGGCCAGTTGGTAGGCCGGTGGCGGGATCAGCGATTTATTCACCGTCTCCGCCATCACTGGCGATGCGAGCAGCCCGCACAGGCAGATGGCAGCCAGATGTCGAAGTCTCACAGACGCAGCCATTGTCCGTTGACCTCACGAACGACGGCAGGTAGATCACCCTGCACGCCGATGGACAACCAGCGTCCGCCGTCGTGGTTCAGGGTAATGGCGCGCTCCCGAACCTTGTCCGGATCAATTCCTACTCGTGTAGCCCACTGCCGGATGCGGGCATCCTCCTGGCGGCTGCCAACCATGTATAAGTCAAATGCGGCCCCATCAGTCTGCAACTGTCGCACCCGCTGTTCACAGGGTGGGCAACCCTCTTTCACGAAGACAGCCAGCCGTACCGAGGGAAGGCTTCCGCCATCGGGGAGGCTTGTGCCCGTCAGGTCGACACGCTGCAGCGTGGGGTAGAGTCGCTGCCAAGCGGCGTCATAGGCCCGCTGATAGGCCAGCGTTTTCTCGACGCGGCGAGCCTCTGCCTGCACCTGAAGCTCTGCATAGTGGCGACGCTCTTCGTCGGTACGGGCCTCGATACCCAATGCCGTGAGTGGGTCCAGGTTGGGCGAGTGGATTCCCAGTGGCCCCTGCATCAGTTGCCGGTACCGTGCCCAGTCATCGGGTTGAAGCCCCCAATCTCTTGCCTGGCGTTCGTCGAGTGCAGAATTAGTGCTCGTGCGTTCCTGGCTGGACAATACGGGTGCATCAGTGACATGAGTGCTTTGAGCAATCACAAACGTTGGTGACAAGGCAGCCAGGATTAGGGGGAGCGTCATTCGTAACTTCATCTCGGGCTCCTATGGCACGCTGAGGTGCCGTACCTGTCCGTTGACGAGAAACGTGGCCGAGTTACCGGTCAGGGATTCGAGTAGCCATCCGTCCAAAGCTTCACCAGGGCGAATTACTCGGGCGTCAGTCAGTGATCGATGGCCGTTGGGGGCGATGGACAGAAAGCGCTCCCCAGCCCGCAGCTCGATGCTCAGCACCTGGAATGGTGGATCGGGGACGACGGGGTTTGCTGGGGTTGAGCGCTGTGCTGATCGGGCCGCAGGCGGCGGTTGTTGTCGCAATTCATGCAAGTGTGCCTCTATCTGATCCAGGCGGTTCTCCAGCGGAGCCAGATCAGGAGTAGGAGGTAGTTCAGATACTGCCTGCTCCATTGCGGAAAGTCGGGTTTCCATAGCCTGGCGAATCGCATTGAGCTCGGTTGATGTGACAGGATCGGGGCGACCCAAGGCCTCTTCTACTTGTTGGTTCAACTCACCCAACCGGTGCTCCAGCAACGTAATTTGTGGCTCCAACGTCGTCGACTGCATTTCCTCACTCAAGCGAGACAAGGAGACATGATTGATGACAACAGCAGCACTGATGAACACCAACCAGGCGGTCGCGGTAATCTTCAGCAGCCGACTACGTGATTGTGAGTCGGATCGAAATGTCATGGCAGGGTCTCCAGACTGGGTTCGAAGCACACCCGTCGTTCTCGATCATCCACTTGCATCTCCCAGGCGGGTCCGGCCAAGGTCAGCAAGGCGTCATGAAGAAACATCGGCCCAAGCTGCAAATGGGCCACTGGCAAGGGCTTCTCGTAGAGTGCAGCCACTTGAAGGTCGTCACACAAGGCGTAGCCGGAGCGTTGCAGCACATGCCGCAGACCATCGCCTACCGTCGCATCAGGCTTTGTGGGCATGAATACATCGACCACCTGAAGCAGGAGGTTTTGCTGAGCCGCCTGTGGTTTCAGTTCTACCAGCGTATAGCGACCGTAGCGGGCAAAGGGAACCCAGTTGCTGGATACTGGAGGTGGTGCAGTTTCGACCTCTGGTTCAACGGGAGTAGGGGTAACAGTTGACGTGGCGCATCCTGCGCTCAAGGTAGCGGCGATCAGACCTGCCATGAGGGTGAGATTCTTGGCAGTGATGTGAAGACGGATGGTTGGCATACGATGGCATCCCCGAAGCTGTGTGCTCCTAGCATCACAGGAGTGGGCCATCGTATTCAGCGAGGAATGGGAACTGCTGGTGTATCGGATTCTTGGAGGTCTGGGGATGTCCAATTCCCAGAGTGGAGTTTGTTATAAATTCATGAATAATTGTAATGTGTTGACAATATACGATGAGATCAAAGCCATTACTTGTATCAAGCTTCTATGAGTCAGAAAACCGCATGGGAAGATTCCGCAGAATCGGAAGGTACGACCGAATCAGAGCGTATCTTGACTCGACTTGCCCGTAAGGCGTTCCTCAGTCTTTGGAGCTACCCGAATGTCTATAGCGATGAAGGAAGACGTAATGGGCAAGGTGATGGCAAGGAGCTCGTTGACCTACTGGTTGTCTTTGGCGACGACGTGCTGCTGTTTTCCGATAAAAGCTGTCAATTTCAGTCCCATGTGGACATAAAAGTTGCTTGGAGCCGATGGTATCGGCGAGCCATTGAAAAGTCTGCAAGACAGTTGGCGGGGGCTGAGAATTTTATTAAACGATTCCCTGAGCGGGTGTTTCTCGATAAGTCATGCACTATCCCGCTGCCAATTACTATTCCCAATTCGCATGTGGCTCGGTATCACCTTATTGCGGTGACGCGTGGTAGTCATCTTGTCGCAAAGCAATTCTTCGGCGGTGGTAGCTCGGGTAGCCTGATGTTATCTAGTAACCTTCGAGGTAGATCCGACCATGAAAAGATGCCATTCCATATTGGGCAACCGCTAGAGAGCGGTAGATTCATTCACGTCTTCGACGAAATTACGGTCAACTTGCTGCTCGACGAGTTGGACACCGTGCCAGATTTTATTACATATCTGAGAAAGAAAGAGAAATTCATTGAACAGCCTGGAATCATCGTATCTGTGCCCGGTGAGGAGGACTTATTGGCTCGATACATGGCAACCATGCGTAACGATGAGCACGAATTTCCCAAAGTTGCCCAGGATTTTGATTATGTTGCCCTTCCAGAGGGTGATTGGAATGTATATTTCAATAGCCCTCAACGGGCCGTCAAAAAGAAGGCTGACAAAATCAGCTATATGTGGGATGCACTTATTGAGCATCACAGTAAATTTATTCGGTCAGGGGAGGTGATATCCAGCCCTTTTCTTCCACCTAATACCCCTGTAGATCACGAACGAATTGTGCGTGCCCTAGCAGCGCAGCCTCGTTTGGCAAGGCGTACCTTAGCATCTGACTTGCACCATGCTCTGCAGCAGAGCGACCCTGGCCGTATGTTCGCACGTGTGAAAATTATGGGGCGTCCTCCTAAGCAAGCGTTTGTGTTTCTGACAATTCCGCTAACACCGGGAGAGGATTATTCAACGACCTATCGGGAGCGACGAATGCATGCTCTTACGGTGTACTGCCATGCTCTCAAAGAGAGCGTGCCGACTCTTGAGGAAGCTATTGGTGTCGCTTGTGAACCGCTTTCAGAAGGTGAAGCCTCGAACGATTTATTGTACGTTAACCTCGCGCAGACATCCTGCGAAGATATAGCATTCTGGCGGGCACAAGCTGACGAACTCGAAATTCTACGCCCGAATACTGAAATGATGCTTTTTCGCGACTCTGAACCTGAATTTCCAGCCCCGTATAAGTTTGTAGATTCTTCGGCTATGCATATTGATCCTAACCGTACTCCGATGAATCGGGCCGAGCGTCGAAGAGCCGATCGAGAAGCTCGGAGGCGGGACAAGAAGGCAAAGAAAAAACGCTGATATCTTTGGTTCAAAAATAAAACTGATAGTTCAACAAAAAAGTGTCGGCCCATAAGGGCCGACAAAGATCAAGCAATACTCAATTCACCAACTGCCGAGCCAGCGCCACTTCCACCGAGTCGCCGTCCTGATTCAGGACATCCAATCCGGATTCCGGCACGTCTCCCGACGTGCTCTGTGACACGGTAATCTTCCTGGCCATCAGCCCCAGGCAGGTCATTTGCGAGGTGGCGGCGTAGCCGAGGTAGATCACCCTGACCGGCTGCTTTTGGCCGATACGCCAGGAGCGGCGAGCAGCCTGTTGCAGCGAGTAGACGTTGTAGCCCGATTGCATGAACACGATGGTCGGGAACTCCAACAGGTCCAGGCCGGTTTTCACCAGCTCGGGATTGGTGATGAGCACGTCGATGCCGCGATCGAGCTGTTCGGCGATCCAGTCTTCCCGGCGGGAGGCATCCACGCTTGCGCGCAGCACCGCCACCTTGAAGCCTTCCTGCTCCAGCAGCCCTTTCAGCCGAGACGTGGTATCCCGTGTCCCGGTGTAGACGCTGTAGGCCAGCACCTTGCGACCAGCAGCCTTTTCCTCTCGGCAGATGTCGACCAACTCCTGTTCCTTCGGCATGACCTCCAGATCGGAGAACAGCGAAGGGGTGAACGCCAGCAGGTTGCGGGTTCGCGGATGCTTGACCGTTTCCGCACGAAAGCAGGTGTCCGGCCAGGCCAGGAGCACGTTGAGCACCACGCCCAGAAGGGTCGTATCGCGGCGCGCCAGGGCCTGCTTCAGCTCGGCGGTCAACTGCCCCGCCAGTCGTGAGTAGGCTTGCGCCTGCTCATCGGCCAGGGCCACTTCGCGGAACTCCTCGTCGTAGGGCGGCAGCACATTGCCACCGATGTCCTTCAACTTCAGAAATACCGTGAACGGCAACACACAGCGCAGTACACCCTTGGGACCAAAACCGGGGGCCTTCACGGTTCGCACCGTGATCTTGCTGCCCTTGGCGGTCTTGTGGGCCGAGCCGTTGCTCTCGGAATAAATGTCCTTGAGCACGCCGTGATCGCGCATGAACGCCATCGCGGCCGGCGTCAGGCTGCCCTGCTGACTGGGTCGGTAGCCGTCTTCGATCATTCGCGCCGGCAGCGCACGGAACAACAGGTAAAATAAGTCGTCGCCGTAGCCACCCATCAGCGTACCGGTGAGCAGCAGCGTCTTGCGGACCTTGGACGCCAGAACGCCCATGGCCTGCCCCTGGGCAGAGCCCGCGTTCTTGTACTCGTGCGCCTCGTCGGCGATGAGCAGGTCGAACGTGCCTTGCGGCAGGTAACGCTTCACGAACTCCGACGGTTGGTAACCGCCCTCACCGAAGCCGAACTCCATCGAGGCCATGGCTCGCTCCATGCGCTGGGCCTGGCGGTCGGAAAACACCAACTCGCCGTCGTCGTCCATCAGATTGATGAATTCGTACAGGTTGTCGCCGAGCATGGATGCCAGGAACGAATCGCCGAACTTCTTCATCAGCTTGCGGGCGGTGACTTCACCGATAGTAGGAATACGCTTGAGCGCCTTGAGCACGGCCTGTGATTGGTTGTTGGCCGATAGCCCTCTGGGCCGGATCAGCGTCCACAACGCCGAGGCGCAGTGGCTGCATTTGCGGCGGGATTCCTCCGCTTCCAGCTCCACCGGGTTGATCGGCTCGCCGTCCAGGTTGGTGATGACCTGACCACAATGCGGGCAGGCCCCCACTTCACCGTGACGGGTACGACGGCGCACGAACACCGGCTTCCAATGAAAGCCCATGCGCATACGCACGCGACCGAGTACAAAGAACTCCTGCCCCTGGGGCGACACACCCAACTGCTCGCGCAGTTTGATGAGCTTGACCAGGGTGTCCGGGCCGTTGAGCACCCAGACCTTGGCACCAGCCACGGTCTCCTGGATTTCCCGCCGCCACTTGTAGACCAAGTGGGGGGGCGAGAGCACCAGCGTTCGGCGGTAGCCTTCAGCGTTGAGCACGGCGGCCGTGGCGATGCCGACGGTCGTCTTGCCGCAGCCCATTTCACCGTTGACGATGGCGGCGCGTTCGCCACGATCGACCAGCAGTTCGGTGACGGCGTGGACCACATCGGCCTGGGCGGGAAACAACTGCCGCTTCAGACCAGCCAGCAGGACCTGGCGATGCGCCTTTGCCTGACCGGTATAGACCGGAGGATTGGCGCGGTTGAGGGAGTCGAGCAACTCGTCGCCGAACTCGGACACGAAGTCCTGCAGGCTGATGTCGAGCGGGGATGAAGGGTTATCGAGCAGGTCGCCCTGCGTGGTAGTTTCGGAACAGATGGTTTCAGAACACGTTTCGAGGGTCATGGTGATGCTCCAGATGTCATTGGGGCATGCACCTCCCCGATGGGGCGATGACATGCCCCAGGGTTGGGAGAAAGTGGATCAGTACTCGTCTGGCAACAGCAGCGTGGTGACGCTGCGGTTCCATTCGGTAATGATCCAGAGCTTCAAGGCTGGTGTGACCTGATAGGACGAGAACAGCCGGTCGTCGTGCTTGAGAGCAGCGTCGTTGGTACGCCGATCCTCGTCGCACAGATCGCCCCAGTCGCCAGCCAGATGGCGTTTGAGATAGGGACTGGGGTTGAGCGCACCGCGTTGAATCAGGTCGCTCACGCCCTGGGTCATGACGATGTCACCGGCTGGGAACAGCGGTTGGGACAGTGTTACGAGTGCCATGGTGGTTTCCTCTCAAAATGAAGGGGCCACGGCACCCGACGGGGTGACAGGACCCCGGTGAATGAAACAGATGGATGAAGTTGACGGCGAGCCGTCGGTGAAACGCGATCAGCGGATGGTCAGCACCTGCCCCAATGTTTCGGAGGCGGGTGTCAGGTCCCAGGCGCGGATCACGGGTACGAAGCGGTCGGTGAGGATACGTGTCTCGGCAATCGAGCCGTCATCCCGTTCCTGGTACTCCGTGGTCAAGGATTTCTCCTTGTGGGTATCGCCCTTGACCACCAGCACCTTGCCGGTCCTGGAGGTCACGACGCCGGAAATCGCACCGGCTGCAAGAGCCAGGGCGAGATGCCAGTGAGACAAGGCACGGGCCGGAGGCCGTGGTGCCTGATGCACGGCACCCAGATGAGTGTCGAGCGATGGCCACAGTCCCTGCAGGCGCTGCACTTCGTCCGCGAACTGCTCAGGTTCGAGCGTGACGCGATAGAAGTGCTCCGGATCGCCGGGCGAGGCCGGTACGCTGTAGGGCTGGAACGGCCAGGCATCTGGCAGCTTCTCGGCTTCGAGCTCACCTTGACCGATTAGCAACATTCGGCTGCGCACGGCCCTGGCTTCTTCGCTGTCCTGTTCGCGTTGACGGATGCGCCGACCGAAGATCACCACCTGCTTGAACTGTGTATCCACCGCACGGTAGATACGCAGGTCGGCAAAATGGCGCGTCAGCCAGCCCACCAGTTCGGCGTCGAGTACATAGCCGGGGATGATGAACACCAGCACGCCGTCATACTGCAACAGCGGCAGAGTGCGTTGATAGAACAGCTTCTCCAGCCTGGCTCGGCCTTTGCCTTGGTAGCCGATGTTGCCATCGACACCACGGCTCAGGTCACCATAGGGCGGGTTGAGCCACAGCAGACCGAAGGACTGCCGGGAGATCAGGGTGTCCATCAGGTCACCGTGCAGACAGCGGTCGACCAGCTTGCGCGCATGGGTGGCGCGTTCTGCGTCGTACTCGACGGCGAAGGCCTTGACCTGTTCACGCCCGAGGGCATGAGCGGCTTCGGCAATCGCCAGGCCTTCGCCAGCGCAGGGATCGAGAATGGACATTGATCCGCTGGCGGGGGCCAGCGCGGACAGGGCACGTTCCAGGGTAGGTTCGTCCGTTGGAAAGTAGCCGTTTTTGATGAAATTGCGCGCAAGGCGCGGAAACATGAGAGCCATGGGTTTCTCCTGTTGGCTAATGTGAAAAACGTGGGCATGTCTGCACATGCCCAGTGTGGGAGTGGTTCAGGCCACCCGACGCAGCGGTTTGCCGTCATCCAGTTCGTCTTGCTCGACACCCAGCGTGCCGTTGCGAATCAAATCGCCCAGTGCCGTGGTCAGCGCCGGGACGTCCAGGGTCAGCCGGTGGCCCTCCAGTCGCCCGAGGACGAATGGCAGACGGGTCAGCATCTCCCGGGATTGCAGCAGTGCCAGCACGGCGTCGCGCCAGTGATCGAGCAGAGGCAAGGGGCAGGTCTCCCGCACCAGCGCCCACAGGCGGTCGGTGTGGTCGGACTTGTCCCTTGGCAGCAGGGCCAGTGCGCTGGCATTGGCCTTGTCCGGTTTCACGCAGCGTGGATCAAACAACCACAGATGCACCATGGAACCGAACAGGGTTCGGCGAAAGGCACGTGTGGAGCGCTTGTCCAGGTGATCGGCGTTGCCGACGAAAATCGGCACCGATGCACCCTGGTCGGTGATGAGATGGAATCGGTCCAATCCCTGCTCCGCACTGCCGAGTGTCAGGCGGGCCAGGAATTCCTGGACGGCGGTGTCACGCGCCCAGAGAGACAAAAAGACCAGATTGCCGTATTCGTCAGCGATGCAGCCATCGGCCATCAGGTCGGGGCATTCGTCGATCCGAAACAGCGGTTGAGTGGATGAAGGTGTGGGCATGTCGATGTCCTCGTGATTGAAAAGGGACACCAGCGCCCAGCGGGGCGAACAAGTGCCCCTGTTGGGTGGGTGAAAACCAATAATCAGTCCGACTCGAACTGACGACTGTAAGGGTTGAAGTGACGCGCCTGAGCGCCTTTGAGGATCGGCGTAAAGCCTTCCAGATAGAAATTGCACAGGTACTGACTGCGATAGCGCAAGGCCTGCTGTGCCTGCTTTTCGGTGAGGCCGCTACTGACGAAATCGTCGAGCAACTCCACGTCGGAAGCGACGTCGTTGTTGGACAGCTGGTCTTCGACGAACTGCAGCAGTGTTGCCGGAAGCAAAACCAGGATCGGGTCCATGTCATTACCTCCTTGGATCAGGCCATTGGCCTTGGCGCACGTCGCCGTGCGTGATAGGCCCGCACGCCGTCACGCCATTCCCGACATTGCTCGGGAGCCATGTCGAGGTAGCGCAAGGGGCACGAGTAGTAGTACGGGTGCATGGCTTCTTCCAGAGGCTTGTAGCCCCAGTCGTCACCTGACCCTTGCAGCAAATCGCAGCGGATGAACGCTGTCGACTCACCTGCATCGAGACCGAAGATGCCGGTTTCTTTGGCGGTGATGCGGACCACTGACCACATGACATTGCCACGCAGAGCGTACGCTATGACGTGATAGTGGGCACGCTCACCTTCTTGCGGTTGGATCAGTTCCTGGATGAGTTGAGCGCGGGTTTGCCGCGAGAAATACCAGCCCATGGGAGTTCTCCTGTAAAAAATGCCGGAGCTCTCCCCAACAGGGTGAGACCCCGGCGGGTGGTGGGAACGTCGCGCGAGGCGACAGTTGGATCAAGCGGTGACCTGGTGCCAGTCCTGGGACAGCGGAGCAAACTCATAACCCAGCGTGCCGAGACGGTCGCGTTGCTGACGCAACAGCCGACGATCGACGGTGGCATCCAGTTTCACGACATCACCGAGCGGCCACAGCGCGCCGAACAAGGTGGCATCATCGTCCTGGACTGTCGGCTTGGCCGATGTGTCAGGAGCGGTGGTGCCGAACGGCGTGGTGTCGACCAGGGGATGGCTCGACGCCTTGTCGTCCTTCGCGTCGGTGGCTGCCGTCGCGGTGGAGACAGGAGGCTGAGCTTCCTCGTCGATGGGATCGACTTCCTGCGGGCTCAGCCGGTTGGCTTCGTCCGTGCTCAAGGGGTCGATATTCGACAGGGTCATCCCGCCCAGATGGGCGCGAATCTCGATGACCATTCGACCGCTGGTGTTGTACGTGGACGGGCGAATTTCGGTGATGACGAAATCGCCCTCGTACTTGCCTTCGCGGTATTGATCCAGCTCGGCGTTCTTGATGACGAACTCACCGATGGAAGTGGCGAGGCGGCCAACATTGAAGTCGCCGTTCCTGCCGTGGATGGTTCGAATGGCCAATTGGCCGGAGAGAGTAATCATGGTCAGCTCCTGGTGCTGAATGGTGAGAGAAGGAAGCAAGGCCCCGTCGGGGGCCATGCAGTTCAGAAGGATTCCGCCGAGGCGGTCACGTCTTGGTTTGAATCGACGGTCACGTCGTTGGATGCAGGGGCATCGTCCGCAACGGCTGATACAGGCTCAGGCGACGTGTCATCAGTGGCCTTGGGTTCAGCCTTGTAGACGAGCTGACCGTCGACCTTGATCCAACTGACGAACAGCAGTCTCGCCTTCAGGCTGACGCCCTGTTCACCGGCACGCTTCCCCTTGCTGTAGGTGAAGGTGTCGGCCCACAGGTCACCCAGGCGAAAACCGATCAGCACCTTGCGTTCGGCCTCGACGGCCTGTTGGCAACGGCGGATCAGATGCTGGGCCTCGCTACCGGACACGCGCACGTCGAAACGGCGGTAATCCGGTGAATCGCTCGGGCCATTCAAGGCAGCAATGTCGCAAGCGAGGAAAGCGTCGCCCTTGCGGGGCTGCACCTCACGAATGCGATTGAGATAACCCAGACCCGTGATGTGCAGGTCGAAGTAAGATTTGTCGGATGAAGGGTTCATGGTGAATCTCCTGTCGTGATAAAGGAACGAGCGGAGACACACCCACCCTGTCGGGAGGCATAACCCCCGCGTGGGTTGATGGATCGGATGATCCTGGTAGTGCTTGTGCATCCACCATCCCGAGGGATGGTCGTTCGCGCTGGGGATGCTGGAGCGAACGGGTCGGGTCACGCGGTCGGAACCGCGCCGTAGCCTTGAAGACCGTGGCTACCTGGGCATGTCGCTGATACATCAGCGGAACATGTGGGCAGGGTGGCATTCCAATGTGTCGGATTGCCACCGGGAATCGGAATCCATGTCTTACCCAATTTCTTGGCAAAAATGAGCCCCTTCTCGGGGCTCGGTCGAATGGCTGTCACCAGCCTGTGTAGTTCAAGACCAGGTCTGCGATGATTTGACGGTGCTCCAGATCCAGGCCTCCCAGGTCGGACAGACCATGGACGCCCACCCGTTTGAGCAGCACACCGCCAATGTTGGCGTTGTAGAAGCTGACCATGGCGGCCAGAAAGACCCGCTCACCGGAACTCATCACGCCGATGGCCTGGTCGATGACTTCCAGGTTGGGGCACAACTCCCACTTGTCCTCTGCTTGATCGACATGGGCCTTGGTGCCTAAGCCGAACAGTGTGGGACTGAGCAGTTGGACGCCACGCTTCCAGGCTCGGAAAAAGGCTTCGGGTGCCTGTGAGAAGTGGCGATCACAGATGGCAATCTGTTCCAGCATTGCCTGATTGTTCATCGTATGCATATTCGTTTCTCCTGATGATCGTGACTCATGGCTGGGGCCGCTGTGTCCATGCGCCGGTTTGCAGGGCATGGCTGGCGGCCTCGTGAGAGGGGAAATATTCGACGGACTCGCGGGAAACGGGGCCGCCTTCGGTGCCGTTGTCAAAGGTGCCGAGGTAGTAACCGGCGGCACTGTGCAGTACCTGAAGCGGCAGGCGCTTACCGGTGTAGTTCAGTGCCAGGGCACCGGCCTCTGTGACTGGCTTGTCGATGAGGTTTTGAATGGACATGGAACTCTCCCTACGTTGATGAAAGGCTTGGTGGGAAGCGCCACATCCCAACGGGGCATGGGGATTCCCGTGGATGGATGAAGCATCGTCGCCCGGTTGGGGCGATCGTCCGCGAGGCGATGCGGAGCGGACTGGATCGGTCGTCCTGGCATACCAGGATGCAGCCTTGAGGACCGGAGCTGCCTGGGCATGGTGCTGACCGGAATCAGCGACGCATGGGGTAAGGTTCCGGTGTTTCAGAGGTGTCGGCGACGGGAAAACCGCAATGGAAGGCACCCTGTTTTTCAGGGTAAGTGGCGGGTAGTGCAGCAAGGGAAAAACAGCCGAAGGTCCTTGCCTTCGGCGCGGAAGAAACTACCACCCGTGGGCTGCACAGAGCCGGGTCGTGGGTGGAACCTGGCGCTGTTTCAGCATGCACACCCGGCCCGTATCGTGGCTGGGGCCGGTATCCTCTGGCACACATCCGCGCACAAAGGGAGCCCGTTGTTTCGCCGGCGGGCACCGGCACCGAATACGGCTGACCCCGCAGGGTTTCCTGACGGCTCGTATGACTTGCATGGCCAATCACAAGTCGTCAGGAAACCCTACGCGAGCAGCGAATACTGATGATGGGGTGAATCCGTAGATGCCGGAATCGGTGAACAAGGACCTTCTCGCCGACGGCCAGAATGGCCGGACGCGCACACCGTGACAGAAGGTAGGGCGTGCTGGGGCACCACGCGGGGTGCGGGTGTTCGTGCGTTTTCAGATTTTGGCCCTGCGGCCGTGTGCACGCGGTTTTGCCTGCTTGAGCGGCTGGGTGCCCTTGCACTCCGGATACCGAGAGCAGGCCCAGAACGCCCCGTGCTTGCCACGTCGTTGTCGCGTGACGGCACCGCATAGCGGACAGGCAGGTCCTTCCGGTTGGCTGATCGCCAGGGATGCGCCCCGGTACTGCTGCACCAGTTGAGTCACCCAGGCGGATTGTTTGTCGATAAAGCCATCCAGCGTCATCTGACCCGATGCAATTCGATCCAGGGCTTGTTCCCAGATGGCGGTGGTGCCCGGATCGGCAATGGCAACGGGTACGGCGTCGATTAGTGTGAAAGCAGCCTCAGTGGCTCGAATCGCCTTGCCTTTGCGGGCGATGAAACCGCGTGTCAGCAGGCCGTTGATGATACCGGCGCGCGTCGCTTCAGTGCCGATGCCGGTGGTTTCCTTCAGTGTCTGTTTGAGCCGTGGGTCGGTCACCAGCTTGGCCACACCCTTCATGGCCTTGATCAGTTCACCCTGGGTATAGGGTCGGGGCGGCTTGGTCTTGAGTGTTTTCAGCTCAACCTGTTCCAGAATGCACACCGTGCCGGTATCGAGCGGAGGCAGTCGCTGACTCCGTGTATCCTGCTGTTCTCCCTCCTGCTCATGGCGGACTATCACCCGGTGCCAGCCGGGTTCGATCACCCGCTTGCCCACGGCTTGCAATGACTGACCCGCCGCAGTGAATTGAGCCTCAGTGCGATCGAATTCATGGTGTGGGAGAAACTGCGCCAGGTAGTGTGCCCGGATCAGCGCGTACACCGCCCGTTCCTTCTCTGACATGGCCGAGAGCTTTGTGGGCTCCAGCGTGGGAATGATGCCGTGGTGCGCCGTCACCTTGCTGTCGTTCCAGGCACGCGAGCGCTGTGACCTGTCGAGCCGCTCGATCAATGGGCGCAGACTGGGATCGGTGGCCAGCAGCGCGTCGAGCACGGTTGGCACTTCGGGCAGCATGCTCTCAGGCAGGTAGCCGGAATCACTGCGAGGATAGGTCGTCGCCTTGTGGGTCTCGTAGAGCGACTGGGCGATGTTCAGCGTTTCCTGCACGTCCAGCCCAAGTTGCCGCGAACAGACCTCCTGCAAGGTGCCCAGGTCGAATGGCAGTGGTGGCACTTCACGCATGCGTTCCGTTTTCACGTGGGTCACGGTGGCGTCACGAGTCTGGCGCAATGCAGCAACCGCGCTTTGGGCCACGGTTTCTTTCAGGCAGCGTCCTACATCGTCGGTACTGCCGTCCGGGGGTGCCCAGTTGGCCTTGAAGGACTGACCACTGTGGCCGAGCAGCACCTCGATGTCCCAATAGGGCACGGCCACGAAACTCCCTATCGCCCGGTCACGATCCACCACCAGCTTCAGGGTGGGGGTTTGCACCCGGCCAACCGAGAGCACACCACCATAACCGGACTGCTGACCCAGCAGGGTGAACAGTCGGCTCAGATTCATGCCGATCAACCAGTCTGCCCGTGAGCGTGCCAGTGCCGAGTGGTACAGAGGCAAGGTTTCCGCTCCCGGTTTGAGGGCATCCAATGCCTTGCGGATGGACGCGTCGTTCAGCGCGGACAGCCAAAGCCGATGGATTGGCCCACGGTAGCTACACATGTCGAGTATCTCGCGGGCGATCATCTCACCTTCACGATCGGCGTCAGTGGCGATCACCAGGTCACTCGCCTCGCCGATGAGTCGCTTGACGATCTGGAACTGCGCTTTGGTCGAGGCCTTGACCTCGTTGCGCCAGTGCTCGGGAATAATGGGCAACTGTTCTATCGACCAGCGTTTGTATTGATCACCATAGGCTTCCGGCGGTGCAGTTTCGAGCAGATGGCCGATGCACCAGGTCACCGTGATGTCTGATCCAGTGAAGCATCCGTTACCGCGTTGCCGGGCACCCAGCACGCGGGCGATATCCTTGCCCTGCGAAGGCTTCTCGCACAGATAGACCCGCACGTTGTTCCTCCTTGGGTGTCATGGGTTGGTTCAGTCATCGAATGGGCGACAGCATGGCAGTCGGTGAACGGCTTGGCTGCACATAACCCGTTATTATTGGATTCCGGTTTTTTGATCTGACATGAGGGGTGACTTGCTGGGTAGCATGAGGGGCAACATGCGGGGTGGGATGAGTGGACCTCGATGGACTTCAGTGGCGCTATACCAGTGGTATAACCGTTGCTGGCGCAAGGTGAGCGGCTGAGGATTGGTGCAGCCGCTCACGGCCCTGCTTACTCATCAGCCGGTGATTCAGCGGATGGCTCCCTGGGTACCAGGGTTACCTGTTCGATACGATAGGGCAGGATGCCGATGCGGCGTGCCTCGATCTTGAAGGTCACGCGTTCGTTCTCCTCGGCGTCCTCCCATTCGTCACGTACCGTCCGGCCTTCCACCAGCACGCGCATGCCCTTCTGGTACAGCGCCTGCCAATGTTCGGCGTCGCGATGCCACAGCTCCACCGGCGCCCAGAAGCCTCCGCGGTCCTCGTAGCCGTCCTTGGTCGGCACCGGGTTGTCGAAATAGACGTTCAGGCGCAGCAGCCGTCGGGGTTCGTCGTTGCCGTTGGTGAATTCCCGGTATTCTGGCGCAGAGCCGATATTGCCCTCGCCGTAGAAGTGTGTGCTCATGGGTGTGACTCCGTAGTGGTGGCGTGTCCCTGGGTACGCCGCTGATAGGCCGCTTCGGCCTGTCTCATCTTCCCGGCACAGTCCAGGGCCTGGCGGGCAATGCTATGGGTAAGACTGATTTGCATGTTCAGCGTGATGCGCTGCAGCTCCATGACGTAGAGATCGTCGATCAGTGCGGCGTGGGTAGAAGGGGCCGCGATGAGTTGTTCCCACAAGGAGACACCCATGGAGGATCGGTCGAGGTTACGCCAGCGCAAAAAGGTCGTTCCTGCGCCAGTGGTTTGCTGGGCCAGTTGCACATCGAGCAGATTGAACGGTGAGCGACGTGCCTGGGGCAGGACGTGTTGCAACGCCAAGGCGATCATCTCGTCACGCAGCCCGATACATTGGTTGGCCCAGTCCTCCAGACTCCCCTTACCCTTAAAGGGTTTTAAAAGGCCTTTTAGGTAGGCCGCGTGTGCCAGGCGCTGGAAGTCTGGCTGTTCCAGCGGTGCAAAGCGTCGCGGTGGCTGAATGAGGTGGCCAGTGGTCATGCTTGGGCCTCCTCGTCGGGAGATTCACTGTCTTCGACGTCGCTGTCATCCCCGGTCGCGTCGGCTGGCGCAGTCTCAGTGGTGTCTTCCTGACTGGAACTGTTCTGTGACGATCTGCGATTGATCGGCGGCGCGAAACGGGAACGGCGGGTGCCTTCGAGGACGTCCTGGGGCAGTTCGCCGAACTTCTCCCGCGCCGCACGCGCCGCCGCATTGTTGGCGGCGTAGTCGTCCCGGCAGGTGCCGGAATAGCGGTACTGCTGAGCCAGCGAAAACAGGCTGCGCAGAGCATGAGCGCCTTCGTTGAGCCAGCGCTCCAGGGTGCTGCGGTCGATCAGGGCGGTGTGATGCGCCAGGATCAGACGTCGTGCCAAGGTGTCATAGTCGGCCAGCAGGTAGACCGCCATGAAGCCGAGCTGGGCATTGACGAACAGGGGCAGCTTGATGGGCTGGACGTTGAGGTTATCGCCGAGACTCAGTGCCGACGGTACATCCGCCAAGGCCTGGTCGACCTGTTCGCGCAGGGCCTGAAGCTGGGAACGGGTTCCTTCGATCTTGTCCTCGATCCGCAGCATCCACCAGTCCGAGTAGGGGTCGTCCTGTTCGGCACCGCGCTTGAGCTTGTTCATGATCGACAGGAAGGCGTTCAAACCGATGATGCCCGGCTTGCCTTCCGAGGCGGCGCGGCCATGCCAGATGCGGGAGGCATGGTGGGTGTGCAGCGTCAGCGCCATCGCGCTGCGCAGCGATCCGAGGTTCAGTTGCAGAGATTCGTTGGCCATGTGAGCGACTCGCTGTGAAGAATCGAATCGCCAGCATCGACAAAGCTCGGAAGGCAGTCAGTAAAGAATTCGCACTGGTAGCCTTCCTGTTTTCACTTGATCTGCACCTGTCACCGTAAGAGAGATGGCGGAAGCCACCATTATATCTATTAGGTATATAGTTATTACTTATTGGAATATATCAAAACAGGGTCTACATTTGACCATACACAGTTCAGGGACTTTTATTGACAAGCCCAATCAAACCCAACCCTCAAGGAGCAATACCATGTCACTGCGCTTAGGCGATACCGCACCCAACTTCCAGGTCGACACCACCAAAGGCACCATTGATTTCCACGAATGGATTGGTGATTCCTGGGCTTTTTTCTTCAGCCATCCGGCGGACTTCACGCCCGTATGTACCACCGAAATGGGCCGTACGGCACAGCTGTCAGAGGAGTTTGCCGCCCGCAACTGCAAGCCCCTGGGGCTCTCCACCGACACCGTGGAAGAACACCTGAAGTGGATCGATGACGTCAACGATACCCAGCACACCACCCTCGATTTCCCGATCGTGGCCGACCCGGACCACAAGATTGCCCAGCTCTACGGCATGATTCACCCCGGGGAGAGCGAGACGGCTGCAGTGCGCAGCGTCTTTATCATCGACCCCAACAAGAAGATCCGCCTGACCATGACCTACCCCATGTCCTGCGGCCGCAACTTCGATGAAATCCTGCGGGTGATCGACGCCCTGCAGCTCACCGACGCCAAGCGGGTGGCGACCCCGGCGGACTGGCAAAAAGGCAAGGAGGTCATTATCCCGCCGTCGATTGCAGACGACCAGGCCCGGGATATTTTTCCGCAGGGCTGGAAGGAACTGCGCCCGTACCTGCGCATGACCAAGGTGTAAACCGCCGTGCCGGGATGGCAGACGTCATCCCGGTTCACCCTTCTGCATATCTGGGAGATTCGCGATGATCTTTCGACAATTGTTCGACAACACATCCTCTACCTACACTTATCTGCTCGCCGATGAGCAGCACGGTGAAGCCCTGTTGATCGATCCGGTATTCGGGCAGGCCAGCCGGGACCTGGCGCTGATTGACGAGCTCGGTCTCAAGCTGGCACTGGTGGTGGATACCCACGCCCATGCCGACCATGTCACCGGCGCCTGGCTGCTTAAACAGCTGTCGGGTTGCAAGATTGCTTCGGCCAAAGTGATCGGTGCCGACCATGTTGACCTGTCCCTCGAAGACGGCCAGGAGTTCGGGGTCAAGGGCATCACCCTGCGCGCCCTGTCGACACCAGGCCATACCGACGGCTGCATGAGTTATGTCATGACCGACAACTCCATGGTATTTACCGGCGATGCCTTGCTGATCCGCGGCTGTGGCCGCAGCGACTTCCAGCAGGGCAGCGCCAAAAAACTCTACCAGTCCCTTACCGGCAAGTTGTTCAAGCTTCCCGACAACTGCTTGGTATACCCGGCACACGACTACCAGGGCAGAACGGTCAGCACCATCGGTGAGGAAAAAGCCTTCAATGTGCGGGTGGGCAACGGCGCCAACGAAACCGACTTTATCGAATTCATGCAGGCCATGCGGTTGCCCCACCCCAAGCTGATCGACGAGGCAGTGCCGGCCAATCTGCGCAGCGGCTGCCCAGAAGACGGCAAGCTGCCCCCCCTGCCCGACTGGGCCGACATCCGCCTGACCTATGGCGGCGTACCGGAAATTGCCGCCGACTGGCTGGAAGAGCATCTGGACGATGTCACCGTGCTGGATGTGCGACTGGACGAGGAAGTCAAGGATTGCCCGCTGTCCGGCAGCCTGGTGGATATCCACATCCCCCTTGACCAACTCAGGGACCGGACCACGGAACTCGCCAAAGACAAGCCGGTGGTGGCGCTGTGCCGTTCCGGCCGCCGCTCTGCACTGGCGGTGACGATTCTCAAGGAAGCGGGGTTTGACAAAGTCGCCAGCCTCAGTCACGGGCTCAAGGAATTGACCCAGATCTGAACCATCGGCCATTGCAGGAGGACACCGTGAATTCCATCAAACGCCTGACACCCTGCCTGTCCATCACTGGCCAGGTTGACCCCGATGATCTCAAAAGCCTGGCCGAACAGGGCTTTCGCTGCATCATCAACAACCGCCCCGACGGCGAGGGTGAAGACCAGCCCGCCAGCGAGACTCTCGCGCAGGCGGCCCGGGACCAGGGGCTGGACTACCACCATTTGCCGGTGGTGTCCGGCCGGATCAGTGGCGAAGACGCGGCGGCTTTCCGGTCGCTGATGGACACGGTGTCCGGTCCGGTGCTGGCCTTTTGTCGCACCGGCACCCGAAGCACGCATCTGTGGGCCCTGTCCGAGGCCCACAGGCTCAATCCCGATTCGCTGCTGGCAACGGCTCACAGCGCCGGCATCGATCTCGTCGGCATTCGGCCACGGCTGGAGCAGGCGTGGCAACAGGCAACAGCCACGGCGCAATCCGGCACGGTTGAGGCTCGGCCCCCGGTGCCCCGCCACGATGTGGTGATTGTCGGCGGCGGTGCCGCCGGTTGTGCCGTCGCGGCCAGTCTGCTGAAACGGCGCAGCCAGCTGCGGGTCGCCATCATCGAGCCCGCGGACGATCATTTTTATCAACCCGGCTGGACCCTGGTGGGCGCCGGTGTTTTCACCCAGCAGCGCACCCGCCGCGCCATGGCCCACTGCATACCCGCCGGTGCGGAATGGATTCGACAGGCGGCCGCCACCTTTGAGCCGGAGCAACAACAGGTGGTGCTCGACGATGGCAGCCGGGTCGGCTACCAGTGCCTGATCCTGTGCCCTGGCCTCGAACTCAACTGGGGCGGCATCGAGGGCCTTGAAGAGACCCTGGGCCAGAACGGCGTCACCTCCAACTATCGCTATGACCTGGCCCCCTACACCTGGAAGCTGGTGCAACAGCTCAAGAGCGGCAAGGCATTCTTTACCCAGCCCCCCATGCCCATCAAATGCGCCGGTGCCCCGCAAAAGGCCATGTATCTGTCCTGCGACCACTGGTTGCGCCATGGGGTACTCGACCAGATCGAGGTCAACTTTTGCACCGCGGGCGCAGTACTGTTTGGCGTCAGCGAATTTGTGCCGCCGCTGATGAAATATGTGGAGCGATACCACGCCCGACTGCAGTTTTCCCACAACCTGATCAAGGTGGATGGCCCCGCCCGCCAGGCCTGGTTCCAGGTCACGGATGGCGATGGCAATACCAGCACCGAGCAGTGCTCCTTCGACATGCTGCACGTGGTGCCACCGCAACGTGCCCCGGCAGTGATTCGCAACAGCCCGTTTGCCAATAGCGACGGCTGGGTTGATGTCACCCACGATACCCTGCGCCACAAGCAGTTCGGGGATGTGTTCAGCCTGGGCGATGCCTGCGGCGCGCCCAATGCCAAAACGGCGGCAGCGGTTCGCAAGCAAGCCCCGGTGGTCGCTGAAAATGTGCTCAGCGTGCTCGACGGCCACCAGCCCAGGGCCGTCTACGAAGGTTACGGTTCCTGCCCCCTCACCGTGGAACGGGGCAAGGTGGTGCTGGCGGAATTTGGTTACGGCGGCAAGCTGCAACCGAGCTTTCCCCTGGACCCGACCGTGCCCCGCTGGCTGGCATGGAGCCTCAAGGCACACTGGATGCCCACCATCTATTTCGACCTGATGCTCAAGGGGCGGGAATGGCTGGCCCATCCCAAGCACCTGGATATCGACCCCGACGCACCGGACGCCCAACCGGCGTGCGATTATGACAGCGACAACCGCTCTTGACCGCCGACCATGCCTGACCATCGACTCAACCGCTGGCTGCCCTGCCTGCGCTGGCTGAAAACCTATCATCGTGGCCTCGCCGGCCAGGATGCGCTGGCGGCAGCCATCGTGACCCTGATGCTGATACCCCAGAGCCTGGCCTATGCCATGCTGGCGGGCCTGCCGCCCATCATGGGCCTCTACGCCAGCATCCTGCCGCTGGTGGCCTATGCCCTGTTCGGCACCAGCAACACCCTGGCCGTGGGACCTGTGGCAGTGGTATCCCTGATGACAGCAGCCACCCTGGGCCCGCTGTTTGCCACCGGCAGCCCGGAATACGTGGCCGCCGCACTGCTACTGGCATTGCTCTCCGGTGCCGTGTTGCTGCTGATGGCGGCCCTCAAGCTGGGATTTATTGCCAATTTTCTCAGCCACCCGGTGATTTCCGGTTTTATTTCCGCGTCCGGGATCCTGATCGCCATTGGTCAGTTACGTCATATCCTGGGCATCGAGGCCGGGGGGCACAATGCCGCCGAGCTGTTGCTGGCCCTGATACGGGGGCTGCCGACCCTGCACTGGCCCACCTTGATGGTGGGGGGCGGTAGCCTGCTGTTGCTCTATCTGGCCCGTTTCCATTTCAAGGGCTGGCTACTGCGCGCCGGGCTCAACAGCACCCTGGCCGGTCACCTGAGTCGGACCGGACCGGTAGTGACGTTGCTGCTGTCGATCCTGGCGGTCACGCTTCTTGGGCTGGCCGAGGCCGGTGTTGCCGTGGTGGGCCATGTGCCCGGTGGACTGCCGCAATTCACCCTGCCAAGCCTGGATGCCGGGCTGGCCATGCAATTGCTGCCCGCTGCGGTGCTGATCACGCTGGTGGGCTTTGTGGAATCGGTATCCGTGGGCCAGACCCTGGCAGCCAAGCGGCGGGAGCGTATCGACCCCAACCAGGAACTGGTGGGGCTGGGGGCGGCCAATATCGCCGCCTCACTGAATGGCGGCTTCCCGGTCACGGGGGGCTTTGCCCGCTCGGTGGTCAATTACGATGCCGGTGCCCGCACCCCCATGGCCGGGGCTTTTACTGCCATCGGTATTGCCGTGACCGTGATGCTGTTTACGCCACTGTTTCGCAATTTGCCCCAGGCTGTACTGGCGGCAACCATTATCATGGCCGTGCTCAGCCTGGTGGATCTCGGCGCCCTGGGCCGCACCTGGCGGTATTCCCGACCGGATGCCCTGGCCATGGCCGCCACCATGGCCGGTGTACTGCTGGTGGGTGTCGAAGCGGGCATTCTGATGGGCGTCGGTTTATCCCTGTTCCTGTTTCTCAAGCGCACCAGCGAGCCCCATATTGCCGTGGTGGGCCAGTTACCCGGCAGCCAGCATTTTCGCAATGTGGATCGTTTTCAGGTGGTGGAAAGCCCCACCGTGCTGTCGGTGCGGGTGGACGAGAGCCTGTATTTCCCCAACGCCCGCTACCTGGAAGACCGGATCGCCGAACTGGTGACTCGCCACCCCGGCATCCGCCATCTGGTGCTGATGTGCCCGGCGGTGAACCTGATCGACGCCAGCGCACTGGAAAGCCTGGAAACCATCAACGAAAGGCTCCACGACGCCGGTATCCAGCTGCACCTGTCGGAGGTAAAAGGCCCGGTCATGGACCAGCTCAGGCATACCCGCTTTCTGACCACATTCGGAGGTCAGGTGTTTGTCAGCCATTACGAAGCCCTGCTGGCGCTGGATCCTGATACCGCCCGCCGGGCGCTGAAACCGCATTCCCCTGTATCCGAGATGACATCCCATGGACATTGATCCCTTTCTGCTTGCCCGCATCCAGTTTGCCGCCAATATCAGCTTTCATATCCTGTTTCCGGCCATCACCATGGGGCTGGCCTGGATCCTGCTCTATTTCCGGGTGCGATACACCCTGAGCCGGGATCTGGCCTGGGAATATGCCTATCACTTCTGGGTCAAGATTTTTGCCCTGAGTTTTGCCATGGGCGTGGTTTCCGGCATCACCATGAGCTTTCAATTTGGCACCAACTGGCCCGGCTTTATGGAAAAGGCCGGCAATATCGCCGGGCCATTGCTGGGCTATGAAGTCCTGACGGCATTTTTTCTCGAAGCCTCGTTTCTGGGCATCATGCTGTTTGGCAAAAACCGGGTATCCAATCGCACCCACCTGATCGCGTCGTTTCTGGTGGCCTTCGGCACCTCCCTGTCCGCCTTCTGGATACTGAGCCTCAACTCCTGGATGCAAACCCCGACGGGGCACCTGATCGAAAACGGCGAGTTTTTCGTGGACAGCTGGGCAGCGGTGATCTTCAACCCGTCATTCCCGTGGCGTTTTGCCCACATGATGATTGCCACCCTGCTTACCAGCGCATTTCTGGTGGCGGGCATCAGTGCCTGGCGCGCCCGCAAGGGTGTGGAAGGTCCCGCCACCTGGAAGGTGATGAAAACGGGTGTGATGATGGCGGCAGTACTGGCGCCGTTGCAGGTGCTGGTGGGGGATTTTCACGGCCTCAACACCCTCGAACACCAGCCCGCCAAGGTGGCCGCCATCGAAGCGGTGTGGGAAACCGAGCGGGGTGCGCCCCTGGTGCTGTTCGGGTTTCCCGACGAAGAGCGCAGGGAAACCCGCTGGGCCATCGAGATTCCCAAGCTGGCCAGCCTGATCCTGACCCACGAGGCCGATGGCGAACTGAAAGGCCTGAACGAGTTTGAAGGCCGCCATCCACCGGTAGCGCCCGTGTTCTGGGCTTTCCGTATCATGGTGGGCGTGGGGGTACTGATGGTGCTGGTTTCGTGGTGGACGAGTTGGGGGCTGCGGGGTGGCCGCACCCTGGCGGGCTGGCCTCTGACGGCCCTGTCGTGGATGACCTTTTCCGGCTGGATTGCGGTGTTGGCGGGCTGGTACGTCACCGAAATCGGTCGGCAGCCCTGGATCGTCCACGGCCTGCTGTCCACCGCCGATGTGGTCGCCGACCACAGCTCGGCAACGTTGAGCGGCACCCTGCTGGGCTACATCCTGCTCTACGTGTTTTTGCTGGCTTCCTATATCGGGGCGCTGCGTTATCTGTCCACCAAACCGGCGCGATCCCTGGAACTCCAGCCGGGCTATACCACTGTCTCGTCAAAGGCCTGAAGGAGCATGACCATGGACCTGAATTACTGGCTGCCCGTGATTTACATGGGCGTAATGGGACTGTCGCTGCTGATTTATGTCATTCTCGACGGTTACGACCTGGGGGTGGGGCTGTTGCTGCCCGGCGCCAGCGAACCTGAAAAAGACACCATGATTGCCTCCATAGGCCCGTTCTGGGATGCCAACGAAACCTGGATCGTACTGGGCGTCGGGGTGTTGCTGGTCGCCTTCCCGAAAGCCCATGGCGTGGTGCTCACCGCGCTCTACATCCCCGTCACCCTGATGCTGTTCGGGCTGATCCTGCGGGGGGTGGCTTTCGACCTGCGGGTGAAGGCCGGTGATCACCGCCGGGGGCTGTGGAACAAGGCGTTTTTTACCGGTTCCCTGATCGCCGCCCTGTCCCAGGGCTGGATGCTGGGCGCCTACATCACCGGGCTGGATACCAGTGGTTACAGCCTGCTGTTCGCGGCCCTGATTGCCATCACCTTGCCGGCGCTCTATGTGCTGCTCGGTGCCGGCTGGCTGATGATGAAAACCGAAAACGAACTGTTCGACAAGGCAGTGCGCTGGGCGCGAATGGCCATGGCGCCGATGGCGCTGGCGTTGCTGCTGGTCTCCATTGCCACGCCGCTGGCGAGCAGCGTGATTGCCGAACGCTGGTTTACTCTGCCCAACGCCATCGGGCTGCTGCCCATTCCCCTGTCCTGTGCCCTGCTGCTGGGGGCCATGACCTGGTTGCTGGGCAAACCCGCACTGTTGCGTCAGGGTTACGCCTGGCTGCTGTTTGCCGCTCTGGTGCTGATCTGCATCCTGGCGGCTTTCGGGCTGGCGTTCAGCCTGTTCCCCGATGTGGTGCTTGGCAAAATGGACATCTGGGAGGCCGCGGCTCACAAGGATTCCCTGCTGTTTGTACTGGTCGGCGTTGCCATCACCCTGCCGGCGATCATCGGCTATACCTTTTTTGTATACCGGATATTCCACGGCAAGACCACTGAGCTGAGCTACGAATAAACGACACCGGCCACCAGTGCGACAATATGTCGCATACCCTGCCAGGGCGAGCTTTTTTATCATTGCCTTTTAACCAGGCACAGGGAAAAGCGATATGCAACAGGGTAAATGGTGGCCACTGGGACTGGCTCTCACGGTCAGTACCGCAGGCGCGACTGGCTCGGACAATGGGGGCAAACACCACATCCATGACGTACTCGTAACCGCCCCGCCGGCACAGCAGATTACCGGCAAAACGCTGCTCGAAGGTGCTGCCCTGGAAAGTCGCCGGGCTGCTACCAGTGACGCCGCCGCCCTGCTCAAAGGCGTACCCGGTGTCAGCCTGTATGGCGCCGGCGGGGTGTCCAGCATGCCCGCAATCCATGGCCTGGGAGATGACCGCATCAATATCCAGGTGGATGGCCTGTCATTGATTTCCGCCTGCGCCAACCATATGAATCCCCCGCTGTCGTATATCGACCCGACCCAGGTGGCAGAAATGACCGTTTATGCCGGTGTCGCACCGGTCAGCGCCGGGGGTGACAATATCGGGGGCACCATCATTGTCGAATCCGCCAGACCCGACTTTGCCGCCGGCGACGGGGACAGCGTCAGCCAGCACCAGCTGGGCAGCTTTTATCGCTCCAACGGCAACAGTACCGGCGCCTATATCAGCAGCAAGTTCGCCACCCGCCAGTTCAGCCTGGCCTACCAGGGCGCCTATGCCCGCGCCGACAACTACAGTGCCGCCCGTGACTTCAAACCGGATCATTTTGGCGGCATGATGCTGGCGGGAGACGAAGTGGGTTCCACCGCTTACGAGACCACCAATCACCGGCTCAACCTGGCCTACCAGCACAGTGACGACCATCTCTGGATGATCGGGCTGGGTTACCAGCATATCCCCTACCAGGGCTTTCCCAATCAGCGCATGGATATGCTGGACAACACCAGTGTGCAGCTGCGGCTGGAACATAACGGCACATTCGGCTGGGGCGAACTGGCCACCACCCTGTTCCACGAACACACCCGCCATGACATGAACTTTGGCGACGATAAGCAATTCTGGTACGGCAACGCCGCCGGTATGCCGATGGAAACCGAAGGCAAAAACAGCGGGCTGACTGTCACCGCCAACCTGCCATTGAGCACCCACCTGACATTGGTGGCGGGTACAGAGGCGCAATACTACCGCCTGGAGGATGAATGGCCCCCGTCCGGCACCGGCATGATGGCGCCGGGCACATTCCGCAATATCCACAACGGCGAACGGGATCGTCACGCCCTGTTCGCCGAGCTGCACGCCCGACACAGCAGCCGGTGGAGCAGCATCACCGGTATCCGCTACGAAGCGGTGCAGATGGACGCCGGGGATGTACAGGGCTACAACATGATGTACCAGCCGGACGCGACAGCGTTCAATCGCAAAGACAGAAATATCAGGGACGACAATGTGGATATCAGCGCCCTGATCAGTTTTGTCCCGGATGATCGCCAGGCCTACAGGCTGGGATTGTCCCGCAAGACCCGCTCACCCAATCTGTACGAACGCTACAGTTGGTCCACCCACGGCATGGCCATGCGCATGGTCAACCTGGCCGGAGACGGCAACGGCTATACCGGCAATATCGAGCTGCAACCGGAAATCGCGCACAGCATCAGCCTGACGGCGGATTTTCACGATCGGCAACAGACACGCTGGCACCTCAGCCTGACGCCGTTTTACACCCTGGTGGATGATTATATTGATGCAGTGCCGTGTACCAACGGGCAATGCCCCCAATCCAACAGCCTGCCGGGCTTCCGCTACCTGACATTCGCCAACCGGGACGCACGCCTGTACGGCATCGACATCACTGCTGTCGCCCATTTGCCTCTGCCGGAGCAGTACGGAAATCTTCGTTTCAGCGGTTCGCTGAGCCATGTCAGAGGCAAGAACACCACCAGCGACGACAATCTCTACAACATTGCCCCCTTACAGGGCTTGCTGGTGCTGGAACATGATCTGGGAGACTGGTCAAACCGGATTGAACTGCAACTGGTGGACAGTAAAAATCACACCGCATCGGTTCGAAACGAACTTGCCACTGCAGGCTACGGGCTGGTGAACATGAGTACCAGCTACAGCTGGCATCAGATCCGGGTGGATGTGGGGGTCGACAACCTGCTCAACCAGGCCCACGAATTACCCCTGGGTGGCGCCTATACCGGCCAGGGCCAAACCATGAGTGCCGGGGGTATTCCTTACGGCACGGCCATGCAGGGACCGGGGCGTTCCTTCCATATCGGGGTCAGCCTGACCTTATGAGCCGACCCGACCCCTTGCCGGCAAGGGGACCTCTGAAAAATGTCGCGAGCGAAGACCGGGGAGGTGTCGAGCGCTGCAGTTTTTGAGAGGTTCCCAAGGTACAAATCCGTAACCTCAACTATACTGCTCCGTAAACCGTACTTACGGGCTTGTTTCTGGTTTGTAGATGTTGGTGGCTGTCGATAGCCCTATACCACTGGTATAGGTCCATCAAGAGCTACGGAACATTTCTTGAAGACGGGCGATATGTGCTTTCACTTGTTCCGGGTCCGCAGCTTGGAAGGGGCGATCAACCTTGGTATCCACTTTGGGTGGTGGTGTCGCCAATGAATCCGCCTTCGAAGGGGTGACACCGGCCCAGGCGCGAAACTCTCCCCGGATGGCCCGTTGAATGATGCCGAACAGGTAATTGGCTGGCTTCTTGATGTAATCGTCGCAGCAGCGCACGTTCCACTCATCGATCACCGCCTGTTGCAACTCCCTGTCGACCTTCCTGAGTGCGAGCAAGGCTCCGGCCTTCTGCTCGTCATCGAGGCGTTCAAACCGTGGCGGCAGGTCCAGATAATCCAGTTCGCGCAGTACAGTACGTACTTTATTATTTTTAATACTATTACGTACTGTACTGTCAGCTTTCCGATTCGGAAGAAGGCCGTCAGACGGGGCTTCGCGCCCTGATTCCAATTTGGAAAATGGGGCGTCGTAATGTCGTAGAAGGGCCTCGGCGCTCTCTACGGTTTTGGGGTTATCCACAGACTCAAAATCGTGCGCATTGGCGTCCCAGTTCTGCCCGGCCAGACGTTGCACCATGACCTGCAGGCGAGACGGCAGCGTTCGCGCACTGACCATCGGGTCTTCGGTGATTTCCTTGAGCGTATGGACGCCGACGACCCGCACGGCTTTGGCCGAGTGCGTCAATGCCTGGCTGACCAGCCCCAGATATTCGGTGTCGAGCTGCATGGCCTCAAAGGGTGACAGCGGTTCGTCGTGGAGCACATAGAGGTTGCCCTGGATACGTCCGGAGCGGGCGTCCCGCCGTCGCCGCACCAGGCTGAGCCAGCGGGTCAATCGTAACTGGGTCAGCGCCCTGGCCACGGTTTCGTGGGAGGCTTTGGCCGTGCACGGCATCGACGCCAGGTAGGGTCGCAGGCGCTCGTAAGTGGGAAAAGCCGTCACGCCATCGTCGTTCAACAGCAGACGGAACACCTGCCAGGCATTGCGTTCCAGTGGTGTCAGGCGGCGATCGAGGAACAGCGCGCGGGGCACACTTTCGTGGCGATTGCCGCTGAACAGGAAGCCATCCTGTGGGGTAGTGTCTTCTGCCGCAGGTTGCAGTCGTTGGGTGGCTTGATCAAGGAGTGCCGTCAGTGAAACGGGGCCTTCGGGACGGCGGGGATCATCGGTGACCATGGCCTACACCAGGCCCTGATCGATCCATCCCTGGATGGTTGACCACAGTACGGAAGCCGGCAGGTCCAGGTCTTCGGCCAGATCCAGTGCCAGTTCGAGCATTGCCATGGCATCGTCGAGTGCGATGCCACGGGTCTTGAATTCGGGTTCCCAGCGTCGCCACAGCTCGGTGTCCTGTTCCTCACTCAGTCCAGGATGGCGACCCCTGCGTTTGGGTAGGTCGAGAATGTCCCGTCGCAACGCCACTTCCTGGTGGGTCAGACCGTAGAACTTGCTCACCATCTCGGTACTGGCGCTCAGGCGCAACATGCGATCGACGGCGGCGATTTCCTTTTCGACATCGGCCACCTGGCGCAACAGCCGCTGCAGCACGTCGCGGTTCACGGTTACCGAGCACCAGGGCACGGTGGCATTGATGAGCACGCTGACCAGCGCGGGGTGCTTCAGAGCACTCAATTCCTGCTCGCCGAATCCCATCGCCTTGCAGCGGCGCAATTGCCCGTTGCGCAGGTTGTGCAGTGCCTGTGCGATGACTGCCTGATTGAGTGGGTGCGGTATCGACATGCTGCCTCCCGAGCCCTATGAAGCGTCGGGTGCGGTGCTGTCCGCCCCGGTGCCTGATTCGATATCTACAAGGCGGCGCGATAGCCGCAACAGGCGAAACAGCTTGACCAGGGCGTTATCACTCAGGCGCGACACCTGACTATTTCCGCCCTGGCGTCCTTGCAGCAACGGTCCCAGATGATCCAGCAGCCGTAAGTTGTCAAGTTCATCGAGGGACTGGCTCGCGGATTGGTATCCCGTGCTGAGTGCATGAAGCAGCGTGAGCACAGCGCGACCGATCATCGGTACCGCGTGGCCGTCGGTGGCATGTGCACTCATGTCGCAGAGGAAACCAATGCCCGTGTCCACTGGCTGGATGTGTTCCGCCTGACCTGCCTCGTCGGCGATCTCGCTGGCGAACTGGGCGATATGCACGCGCAGACTGTCCGGTGTATCCAGTCGGGGTTCGATGTACCAGACATCCGTGATGGGGTAGAGTCCGCCCGCCTGCACGGGTATGGACTTCAGCACGTTCGACTCGAAGTCCTCCCATGCATCGCCGGTAGTATCGGCCATCAGGCGGTGGATCTCCTTCAGCCGATCGGTGGTTGTCGCCGGTGTCACGATATTCCCCTGGATGCGTTCGTTCCGGTCCATCGAAACTGGATCGGAGTCCTCCGGGGCGTTTGGAGAAGTTGTGGGCTCCTCCTGGCTTGGAATTTCCTCTACCTGTGGTGGCTCTGACACAGGGACAGAAATCCGTGGTCTGTCGACCGATGGCGGAGATGTGGGGTGTGCTCTTTCCGCGTTGACGGGTGGAGGAAGTGTTTCGACCGGCGCTGGAGCGTGCGGGACGGGATCGCGGGTCATGATACGGCGACGGCTTTCGGGCTCGGTGATGTCCAGCGTCAAGGTGTCGTAGTCGACATTCAATAGCTCGGCCATCTGTCCGATGAGTTCGTCCTGTACGCGTCCGACCGAGAAGCCGTCGGCGGTATGGTCGAAGGTGGCCAGCACGTCATGGAACAGTGTGGGAAAGTCGATGTCCAGCGACTTGCCTTCGCTGCGGGCATCCCAGACGGTTGCACTGGATTTGCGGAGCGTCGACAGGCGTTCGATCTGCGGGCGACCGAGACCGCCGTAGAGCACAGTGGGAATGGCGGGCAACAGATAGGTGACGGCATCCTGCATGCGGCTGATGTGAGGCTGGGGGACCGGGTAACCATCCGCCGTGAGGCGCCGCGCCAGTTCGGTTTGGCTCAACGTTTCTCCTGACTCGATCTCATACAGCTCTCGGGCTTTCTCTACACCGAGAGCACGTTCGATGAATGTCAGGCCACCATGCAGTTCGTTTTCGGCCAGGTGGCCGGTCAAGGCGACGATCTCTCCTCGCTCCGGCCAGGGGCGGAACAGGCAAGGAATACGGAAGAAGCGTTCATCCTTCGTTTCCGTCCAGAGCTCTCGCAGAATGGCCAGTCGCGTGTTACCGCCGTTACGGATGATGTAATGCGGCTCGCCGGGTCGACGGGTGATGGCCGGTGGCGAATCGAGTCCGCGTTCCCGGATCGAGTCCTTGATGTCGTCGTATCGGGGGTTACGGGTGACCCGAGGATTGAGGTCATAGGGTTGGAGCTGATCCAGCGTCACGGTCATAGGCGTGTCGGCGATGGGGTCGCTCAATGCCTCAGCCTCCGGACCACCACGCTGGAAAGGGGCGGCCAGCAGTTTGTCGGCCATGTCTTTGGGCGTCAGCTCAGTCATCGTGATCTCCTTGCCTGGCAGCTGCTCGCTCCTCCCGCTGAAGGCGTGCGAGCGTATTGCGCGGCGAACGATGATCACTGGGTGTCGAGCCTGTGTAGATCGCTGGCAATCCAGGCTTGGTGAAACGCAAATGGCCTCCAGAAGTGCGGGTAACTTCCCAGCCTTCGCTCAGGGCATATTCGATCAGTGGCTTGAGGCGTTTGAAGCCCCGCGCTGGTATGGGTAAGCGGTTCATGGGGCAGCCCTCCGGTGTGCTCCGGCTTGTAATTGGCTAAAAGCGGATGCCCAGGTAGGAAACAACTCACTGGCCAGTGACCGCATGGTGTCGAAGGCCGCTGGCGTGACGCGTCCGTTGGGTCGGAGGTATTCCACCCGGTGTACCGGTAGGGACTGGGTCGATGCACGTGGATACGCTTCGATAGCCGGGATACGGGT